>Ga0209137_1000535_pt1 | contig 39792 bp, 37 predicted proteins | sample SaaInl5LU_22_DNA_FD_184642 | JGI IMG/M metagenome (GOLD analysis project Ga0209137, IMG submission 184642) | Marine microbial communities from expanding oxygen minimum zones in the Saanich Inlet - ESP_105LU_22_DNA (SPAdes) (version 2) | ecosystem: Environmental > Aquatic > Marine > Intertidal... | reverse complement strand
GTATCTATATAATGAAAGAGATGGTAGATTTGACCTTGTTTAGATTCTTCTACAAGTTCATCCCACTTAGCAATATTAATGTCTTTGGCTAAAATAAGTTTGGTTTCCATATACGGTCAGTTGGATTTCTAACGTTTCATAAGCAAATCAAAGTACATGAAAATCAACAAAACCTTTATGAATCATCCGTTTTGGACTCAATTAATGAGTATCCAGAATGACCTACCTTCGTTAAACGAAGGAGACAAGTCAGCTTTTCTTCAACTAATCGTTGAAGGATTCTTTCCTATTTCATATTATTCCCACTATAGTTTCAAGCAATTTGCCATGCTAACTCCTCATCCAGAGGCTAAAGCCACAGCTCAATTTATCTCAGATACTGAGGCTGGACTGCACCCTTTGCTTGGTGATGTGCCCTATAAGGGTATTCCTCATTACAAGCAAATTAGCTTAATGCTAGCTTCACTGAATCAAGACCCATTATATGACCTTCCTCATCCAGAAAAATACGCTTTTTTTACTGCAGCAAATGCAATAGATAAAACTGAGATTCAGGCATTAGCCTACTGCAACCTAATAGAGCATACTGCGGTTTGGGTAATTCATTATTACCAAGAATTTTTATCCAAGTGGCAGAGTAAGTATAAGGTGCCAAATAATACAATATTTAGAGTGTACCTAGATGAGCATAATCTAACTGAAGGAGATGATGCTGAAGGTCAACATATTAATATGCTAAATAAGATGAATGATCCATACAGTAAACTTATTGGAAATGAGGACTATTTGCAAGCTATTGACCACCTGAATAAGTCAGCTAATACTCATTTTGATGACATTATGGCTAAGATAGACGCCTTGACTCAAAAGTCGTTTGCAGCTTAGGCACCTCCCAGTACCTCCCCACCTCGCACTTTCTTAAAGGCTTCTACCACCTCGGCGTGGTGTGGTGTGTTTTTGATGAAGTGTTGTACAATGGTTTTCTTTTCCTCCTCCGTTGCCTCTAGCTGATTTAGAATATTAAGCAGGTGCATTTTCATATGCCCTTGTTGTATGCCGGTAGTAGTTAGACTGCGTAGTGCAGAGAAATTTTGTGCTAAGCCTACTGCCGCACTTATCATCATAAGTTCTGCTGCATTGGGGTTGCCCATGAGCTGGTGAGCAAACTTTACCATAGGGTGCAAGCCCGTGATACCGCCTACTGTACCTAGTGCGAGTGGTACTTCTATCCAAAATTTAAACTGTCCGTCGCTCATATCTGCGTGGGTAAGACTGGTGTACTGTCCGTCCTTACTCGCATACGCATGTGCTCCTGCTTCTATAGCTCTAAAATCATTTCCCGTGGCTAGTATTACAGAATCGATACCGTTCATTATCCCTTTGTTATGGGTTACGGCTCGGTATGGCTGCGTTTCGGCTATACGTACTGCTGTAGTAAATCGCTCTGCAAATGCCTGTGGCGACATATCTGTACCTTCCACCATTTGTTCTATGGGGCAACTTACCTCTACGCGTACCAAGCAGTCGGGCGTGTAGTTGCTCAAGATGCACATCACGACTTCTACCTCATTTGGGTTGAGTGCCGAATTTGCAATTTCTGCCTTGAGTACATCTGCAAATTTTTCTAAACATGAATTGATGAAATTGGCACCCATACTATCGCACGTTTCGAACTCTGCGTGCAGCTGATAGTAGTGGGGCACATCTTCACATTTATCTACGAGGTCTATGCTGAGGATACCACCGCCACGCTTTCGCATGTTTTTGGTAATTCCTTCGGTTTCGGTGTAGAACTTGTCGTTGATGCTCTGCACAAAATCAGCAAGAGCTTGTTTCTCTTCACCCTTCCACATAAAGTGAACGTGACCAACTTTGGTGGTACTTTTTACCGTAGCTTTAAAACCGCCTTTACTCGCCCAAAAACTGGCAGATTTGGCCGCTGCCGCTACTACAGAACTTTCCTCTGTCACCATAGGTACGGCATACTCTTTCCCATTGATCAGGAAATTTGGGGCTACGCCCATCGGCATATAGAAATTAGTAATCGTGTTTTCTATAAACTCATCGTGAAGTTTCTGCAACTTAGCATCTGAGTGCCAGTAGTTTTCGAGTGTTTCGCGTGCTGCTCCTTCTCCATTGAAGTAGTTTGCTATGAGCCATTCTATTTTGGCGGCTTTGGTTAGTTTGCTGAATCCTTTTATCATATTGCTTCGCGGAATTAGGATGTAAGATATACGATTTATGACTTACTGCAAGATACATCGTATTAAATCTTATGTCTTAATTCCTATAATGGTTCTTTTGCTTCGCGGATTTAGGATGTATGATTTACGATTTATAACTGTTTACAAAAGTAAAAATCATCTTAAATCTTACGTCCTACATCTTATATCTATTTTTCTTTAAGCGTTAAAAATGTTTGTGCCAATTGAAGTCCTTTTACCTGCAACTCCACATACTCCTCCAACTCTGCATAGCTGCCTCGTGCGTGTTTGAGGAAAGCAGATGCTTGTCCGTAAATAGCATTAGCATTGATTCGCTCGGTATGATAATATCCGTCCATAAAGTCGCGTACGCCACCGCTTATGAGTATGTCTGCGTTCTGATTTTGGTAGCCTAGTTCTTCCTTTAGACAATTGTAAAATCCGACCATTTGCTCTGCACTGTGTCCCCAAGAGGCTACCTTATCATAAGCCTCGTGACGCATAGTATCACTGCGATGCATTTCTAGTTTGCTGAAATTAGTTCCGCCGTGTGCACCAAAATCTATAGCTGCCAATGGCAACTGCATCAATGCTTTTAAACTCTCTGGCCCAAATCCCTGACCTACTTCTTTTACGATGATTTTTAGATCTAAGTCAAGTGTTCTTTTTATGATTTCTAATGGCGATTGCTTGAATACATCACCTTCAGGCTGCAGCCACTCTTGGAGTGGATTTACGTGAATGATGAGTCCGTCGGCTTCGGTACGTTTTACCAGTTCGCCTATCAGTTTTTCTTGACCTTCGTCAAAAAGTTCTTCTAACTGTGCTACCCCTAAGTTGGCATACAGCGGATAGTTGCCCATCTCTTTGCGGAGCTGAAAATCAGGCAAGTACTCATCGTCTTTTAGAATGATACGGCAACTCCCTAATCCCATCCCTAGTCCAAATTGTCCGCAGGCTTTGGCGAGATTTTTATTGATAATGCCAGCTTCCTTTGTGCCGCCTGTCATACTGCTTACCCAAAGGGGTGCTTTCATTGCTTTGCCTGCAAATTGCACAGGAGTTAAGCCACCTTGTGGATGCCCGCTGAAAAGGGGCTCGTAGTAAAAGCGTTCGTCTTGATCGGCAACCACCGACTCAAAAGCGAGTTCGATGTGGTCCTTTTTGCGGTCGGATGTTTGTGTGTGTCCCAAAGGTGCGAAAATAATATACTTGGTTGTTTAACGGTTGGTAGGTGAAATTGGTTCTGAAAAACCTCGATATAAAGGGACTTGCCTTAGAGACGTGTTCCTACAGTATGCCTTCCCCAGAAGCAAATTGTGTTTATTCCGACTTTCACGTACTTTCGTCACAAAATAATACTATGATATTAATTTACTTTATCTGGAAATACATCAACGACCTATCAAAACAGTTTAATAGAGAAAAATCTTGGCCAGCTGTACTGGTAGGAGTGATCATATACCTAGCCGGAAATTTTTTAGGAGGTATAATTATAGGAGTAGGATGTCTTATGATGGATATCAATATAGATGAGGTGAATGATACCCTCATAAACCTCATGGCTTGGCCAGTGGGCATTCTGGTGACTGTTTTGTACTATCAATACCTCAAAAAGAAATGGGCTAGCGAGTATGTAGATCCAGAACTTGCACTGGACGACATTGGTGCAGAATCTGAAGTAGATTAGGGACGGGCACTAGTAGCGTATTCGAAAAAAAAATACAAGTTCAGACCGTAATTAAACAATCAATTCTTAATCGGAGGCGGTGGTGGAGGCGGAGGCACTCTGCCTCCCAATGTAAATTCTCTGCCAAAATGAAGTTGTAGATTAAAAGGATAGTCATCTTTAATCTTTTCGTAATTTGAACTAATAGAATCACACGTCTCTTGTTTAGTACTTGTTTTGTAAAGTGAAGCGAGACTATTCTCATAGCCTAACATTAATTCCCTAATTACCATTTTTACCGTATCCTTGGAGGCACGTACATCCCATTTTAGAGTAATTGCACTGCTACTAGGTTTAGTTACAAAGTTTTTATTCTGGGCTGGATTTATATAGACAACTTGAAAAAGTGAATCTATATCTGTTAGCATAGCTATCTTACCTTCTACTAGTATAGCATTCTGACTGTTAACGAGAACTTCAAAACGATCTCTTCTTCTCAAAGGGTAGCAAAATGGTGGCTGACCTTCACAGTTATTCCTCAAATCTGCTAATTCGTATTGTAAGTAGTAATTACTGATTTTTAGATAAAGCCAATCGCTATTTCCTACACAAATTACATCTTGTATTGAGTCAGAATGTTCCCACAAATGTTCTAAAGGGACTATCCAACCGTGAGTAGGCAGTTTAGGAAATAAAATCTCTTTCAAATCACAATTTCCGGTGGGCTGACATCCGAACATAAGAGCTACAAATACTATTTTAATGCTTTTCATCGTCAATCTCAATTCTATCATACAAACTATAGAAGTACTCGAATCCGTTCCATTCATCGCTATTACCCCAAATACAAAAACCAAAATTGGAGACTGATTCGTTATTTACGCTTTTATCAATAGAGTAACCCATACCCCCTACGTAACCACCGCAGCCATTGTGTACATTGCTTTCTAACTCGAAGCTATCAATAGCATTAATAAATGACACACTATCAACTTTATATCGGTTTACTAACCTCAATGAATCATTGAAGTGAGATACAATAAACTTCCCATTTTGGCTTCTAGCTACAATATTAGAATACTCAAATTCCGTGCAACCTATTATCAGTTCAATCGTTAGATGGATTGTTTTAATAGGAGGATTTACCTTGTCCTTTTTCCTGGGAACGCACGAAATGCTCAAAATAAAAGCTAATAAAATTAGTAAAATCTTCATCACTTTATACGTATAAACCTCCAAAGCATCGGAATACTTATTATGAATAGACAAATGGCTGATTGGATTGAGTAGTGGTAAAGCCAATTGTACGAAGGAACTTCGGCAGGCGTCCAACTCAATGATATTAACTCCGAAGTATTAAAGATTTCTTTATTCATCCAGAATTCAAACTGATAATACAAAACGGCCGCAATAGAAAGGACGACCTCCCCTAGCTGGGCACTATACTTCTTGTATAGATTAAGCACAATAGCAAGCAGCCCAACTATAGCGGATAGCCACCAAACCCAAGCTGTCTCGCCAAAAGCCCTATGAGATAAGCATATTGGTTGTAATCTGAATGCAAATCGACCCTCCAATCTATATCAGTTAGGCTGTTTAACATCAACCCAAAACTAAGAGGCAGTCCTAGATTTCTAAGCATTTTCCGACTTAGAATATGATATTTCCAAGTAGTAATAGACGCTGAAAATAGTATTATTGATAAAACTACATAGCCTTGTGTAGAGTATCGAATTAATTCGTAAAGTAATTCCTCAAGACTCATACTTTACACCTCTATCGTCACTCTCGCACCTGCTTGGCTACGAATGTTGGTTACCCCATTTTCGAAAATAAGGTATTGTCCTTTGATGCCTACTAGGGTGTCTTCTATTACTTTTACCTTTTCTAGTTTTAGGCTTTTTATCTTTTCGGGGTGTTGCAGTACAGGGTATGCTATGTGAGTAATGTCTGTTCCGGTGTTGAGATATGTGGCATATTCTGCAGGTAGGAGTGAGGCCATTTCATCACGTACGTTTACAATATCACGTTCGTCTTCTACCACACCTTTTAGCATGCGTTGCCACGCTGTTTTGTCGCTGATGTGTTCTTTTAGGGCTACTTCTATGAGTCCTGCCAGCTGGCGGTACGGCACTTCGGCCAGTACTATCGCCTGCGTAGCACCTTGGTCTATCCATCGGTACGGCATATTGGTGTCTCGGGTTACACCTACTTTGTAGTTACTGGTGAGCGATATGTATACCACGTGGGGCTGCAAGTGATGTTTTACTTCCCACTCATAATCACGCAGTGCAATCCCGTTGTGGATCTCACTGAGTTCTGGTCGCATTATACTTGGGCTGGCTTGTGGACTTTCCATAAATTCTTGGTAGGTCATTCCTTCGCCAAAGGCTTTATTCATCTTTTGTCCCGAAATTACTGAGTTAAAGTATCCTTCGTACTCTATTTTGATGGGTCTCCCAATTAATGAATTCATATCTATAGAATCTAATGGATCGAGAATATCCTTCATTTTGAGTGTATATTGAGGAACATTAGACACCAATTCGGTGCTCATTTTGCGTAAATTTCCGGTGATATGCATGGCTATCGCAAAGCAAGCAACAAAAGCGAGAAGCACCAAATTATAGGCGGTGGATATTGGGGTTATCCTTTTTTGAGGGTGAAACCAAAGGTGCTACCCACACCCAAGGTGCTGCGTACATTAATGGTTTGCTTATGAGCTTCAATGATATGCTTTACAATAGCTAGCCCCAAGCCACTGCCTCCTTGGTCGCGACTACGGCCACTATCTGTTCGGTAAAATCGTTCAAAGAGTCGCGGCAGATGCTCTTCGGCTATCCCCTCGCCATCATCGGATATTTCAGTAAGGATATTCTTATCCATATCGTAGTAGCCTATGAGTATTTGTCCGCCTGATTTGCCATATTTAATGGCATTTACCACGAGGTTTACCAATACCTGCCTAATCTTGGATTTGTCGGCTTCTACGATAACTATTTTGGCGTTTTGTTTTTTGAAATGTATAGCGACATTTTTATCCTTGGCCAGATTTTCTACCATTTCAAGTACCTCCTCGGTTAGTTTTACTAAGTCAAATAGTTCGATGTCAAGAGGAGACTTATCACCTTCTAGTTCACTGATACTCGTGAGTTCATCTACAAGTTCAATCAAACGTTCGGTACTTTTGCTTGCCTTGGTGAGAAATAATCGGTTAACCTTTTTGTCTTCCAATGCCCCGTCTAGCAAGGTGTGAATATAGCCTTGTATGCTTTGTATGGGTGTTTTTAGCTCGTGGCTTACATTGCCCAAAAACTCACGCCTGAAATTCTCTTGCTTTTGCAGTTGGTCTATTTCTTTTCTGTTTTCAAGCATCCACGCAAGTACTTCTTTACTTACGGTTTCTATAGGGTCGTTTATGTTTTTGTCTAATGCCTTTAGCTCTTTAGGGTTGTGCGTTTTGAATCGATAAATGCTTTTGTAAATGAGTTTTATCTTATTATACACAAACTCTTGCAGTAGGTAATTGAATACCAAATAGCAAATGCCAAGGACCACTGCAAAATTGATAACAGAAATAAGTATATCACGACTGGCAATGGCTATGATAAGGGTAGAGAGTACTGCAGCAAGCAGCCCTGCAATAAATGCAACAGAACGTGGACTGGTGTTTTTTTTCACTGTACGAATTTATATCCTACTCCTTTTACTGTTTTGATGCGATTATCGCCAATTTTTTCTCGTATTTTACGAATATGTACATCGATAGTTCTGTCTACTACATCTACGTCATAACCCCATACCTTATTGAGTATTTTCTCACGGGTAAATACCTGTCCCGGTTTACTTGCCAGCAGATAAAGTAATTCAAATTCCTTTTTGGGTAATATGAGCTGTTCCCCTCGGAGTTTTACATCAAATGTGCTGCGGTCTATGGTGATATCACCTACTACCAGTTCATCTATTTCTATGTTTTCTTTCTTACGCTTGAGCAGTGCTTTTATTCTACTGGCTAGTACTCTTGGTTTAATAGGCTTGGTGATATAATCGTCTGCCCCTACATCAAAACCGGCTATTTCAGAATATTCCTCACCTCGTGCGGTCAGAAAAGCGATATACACGTCTTTGAGACTAGATTCTTGGCGTATTTGTCTGCACGCTTCTATACCATCCATTATGGGCATCATAATGTCAAGTAGGATGAGGTCTGGCTGTTTATCAATGGCTTTAGCTACGGCTGCTTGTCCATCATTGGCGGTGTAGCATTTGTAACCTTCTTTTTCCAAATTATACTTTACGAGCTCTACGATATCTTGCTCGTCATCTACTATGAGTATCTTTTTTGCCATAATTTCTATACAATAGTGCTCCTTACAAACCACTAAAACTTTATGCCAAAGTTAACAGAATATTATTTCTATAGCGAGGTGGATGTGGTATCTGCTGATTTAGGTCGTCGGTATTGGGTGTAGATGTACGAATCGCTCATATTGCTGTACGCTTTTTCTACATACACCGTATCGCTTACTTGGGTCATGGTGCAGGTTCTTACGAGGGTGTCTATTCCCTCGGGTAGGGCTATCTCGGCAGGGTTAGACGTTACTTGATGAAAACTAAGAGTATAAGTACTATCGTTCATCCATGTAATATCAAACTCGGTGAGCATCCCGTTGTCACGTATAAATTCTTCTTGTAGTGTATCGTATCGGTTTACCAAAAACAGGCCAAATGGCTTTACGTTATAATAAAACTGTCCGGTACGCCACGATTGGTATAAGGCTGCTTCTTCAGCGGTTAGAGGTTTTGAGGCTGCTTCTTTTTGCGAATTTTCTGAAGTGCAAGCCACGGTGAAAATACCGAAGAAAATAAACAGGTATTTATACATAATGAACTACTTATTTATTCTGTAAGTAGCTGTTGTAATAGCCCTTCTAGCTCGTGGCTTCTAAAACCTGATTTGTAAATCCGACCTTCTTTGTCTAGCAAGAAAGTAGCAGGAATGCTGCGTACACCGTAGAGCTTCGCGGCACTTGATTGCCAACCGGCAAGATCACTTACGTGTTTCCAAGTTAGGCCATCTTTGGCTATGGCATCGTTCCATCGTGAGGCATTATTATCCAGCGATACACCGTATATTTCAAATCCTTGGTCTTTATACTTCTCGTAGATTTTTTTTACATTGGGATTTTCACGTCTGCACGGGCCGCACCAGCTTGCCCAAAAATCGATAAGGACTACCTTACCTCTTAGCGATGATAGAGCTAACGAGTCTCCTGCAGGTGTTTTGAGCTTAATGTCAGGAGCCATAGCACCTTCTACCAATGGGCCAAGTTGTTTAGCCGTAGCTTGCATGCTTTTGGTATACTTGGAGTCGGGTAATTCTGCACCCATTTTTTTGCTTGCGAGCATTATGAGTCTTGGCTCTGGTTTGTTGAACAGATATTTTACGGCAAAATAGGTGGCAGGTGTCGCTTTTTCGTTGCGGATAAAGTCTTCTATATTTTTGCTTCGTTGCTGTATGAGCGTAGTATATCTTACGTTGGTGTTACGTCTTACTTCTTCTGTCACAGAGCTAGGGTCTAGTGCTGCTATTTCCGCATTAAACTTCGCCATTTCCTTTTCGTAGCCCGTGTAGACGTTGTATAGTTTGAGCATTTCGGGAGTGTATTTCCCGCCGCTCATAGTGACGTTGTATGTGCCTGTTCCTGTGATGTTTAAGTCTAACTTGGCTCCATTCTCTAGGATAATAGGTATTCCTGGAGGCTGTGTGGTGCTGAAGGTGATGAAATGAAGTTCGCTTTCGTCTGCGGTTTCTCCCTTAAATGAGAATGACCCTTTGGCAACGTACGTACTGTCTAGTATCACCAGTTGTTTGTCTGTAATTTTACTCAGTATTACGAGTTTATTCTCAGCGGCATCTGTTGTCGCATTTACCGTATATCCTTTGGCTGTATTGCTGTTGTTATTTGCGTTTACGCAGCCTATAGAGCTGAGTATCAATGTTGCTACTATAAGTATATTTTTCACTTTCATCTTTTTCATCTTGATGGTATATCTAGGTGTAGTACAAGCACCATACCGCATTTTCTAATGTTGTGTATTAGCTGTTTAGTGCTTTGGCAAGCAGTTGGTTCGTTTTCTTGGGGTCGGCTTTTCCTCCGCTCTTTTTCATTATTTGACCCATAAACATACCGAGTAAGCCTGTTTTTCCTGACTTGTACTCGGCTACTTTAGCCGCATTTTCTACTAATACTTCATCTATTAATTGTTGTAAGGTATCGTCATCTCCCGTTTGTGCTAGGTTGAGTTCAGCTATCAGATCCTTTGCTTTTTTGGTAGATTCCTTTAGCAAGGCCGGGAATAGTTTTTGCTCAGCAACACTAAAGTTGATAATTCCTTCGTCTATAGACGCAATGATGTCGGCAATAGTTGCAGGAGAAAGTGGAAAACGCTCTATACTGCTCGCATTGCTGTTTACCCAGCTTTTTATAGCTCCCATTACCCAGTTCGCTGCAGCTTTGTAATTACTGGTTTTGTCACATACACGCAAAAAGTAACTGGCCACTTCTTTGCTCTCCGTGAGCATACCTGCGTCATAGTTATTTAGATTAAGCTCAGTGGTAAATTTTTGAAAAAGTTCCTTAGGCAAGGCCGGCATTCTTTGGCGTACCTCAGCAATCCATTTTTCACTTACGATAAGTGGGGGTAAGTCTGGCTCAGGAAAGAAACGGTAATCATTTGCATCTTCTTTGCTTCGCATACTAAAGGTGGTCCCTTTCATCGCATCAAAACTTCTCGTCTCCGAAAATATTTCCTCGCCATTATCGGCCATCTTGCATTGACGATCAAATTCGTGTTCGATGGCTTTTTTTACGTTAGACATGGAGTTCATATTCTTAACTTCCACTTTCACGCCAAATTTTTGGGCTCCGAGTGGTCGAATAGATACGTTGGCATCACATCTTAAGCTTCCTTCTTCCATATTGCCATCACATACGTCCAAGTAGCGTACGAGTCGGCGTATCTCCGATAAAAAGGCATACGCTTCGTCACCACTTCTGAAATCAGGTTCTGTCACAATCTCTACTAATGGAGTGCCTGCTCTATTGTAATCCATTAGCGTATTTTCTATATCTAAGTCGTGCAACCCTTTGCCCGTATCCTCTTCCATATGAATACGCGTGAGGTTTATGCTCTTTGTCGTGCCGTCGGGTAAGGTGATTTCTACAGCTCCATTATTACAAATGGGAGTATCCATCTGTGTGATTTGGTACCCCTTGGGCAAATCAGCGTAGAAATAATTTTTACGGTCGTAGGTATTGTACTCTCTTATATCACAATCGCAGGCAAGTCCTAGCATAATAGCCATATTTACAGCCTCGCGGTTGTGCATGGGCAGTGTGCCCGGGTGACCCAAGCTGATCGGGCTCACTAGTGTATTAGCCGCAGCACCAAAAGCTACTTCGTCAGCACAAAATGCTTTAGACTTGGTGTTGAGCTGTGCGTGTATTTCTAAACCAATTACGGCTTCGTATTTGTCGTTTTTTAGCATGTAGAATTAGGGCAAAAATAAGGTTTAGTGCTATAGCATGAACACTCTTGTGGCGTATTCAAAAAGTAAAAGGCTTACGGAGTGTTTGGCTAGAGTTACATTTTATGGAAAAGCGAGCGGTTATGAGCAGCAATGGTTGCGTGCAAATATGAAGTGAACAGGTACGTCGACTTTGTATAATCCAATCAGGGTTTACCTTTGTTCATTCTATAAACAGATGAGTACGTATACTACCGCTTGGAAAAGTCCGAGTAACATAGCACTTGTAAAATATTGGGGCAAAAAGCCGAATGCCACTCAGATACCCAGCAACGCGAGCATTAGTTTTACTTTAAATAATTGTGCCACAAGCACTCAGTTGACCTACGAAGAACAGGAGTCGCTCGAGATAAGCGTACTCCTAGAGGGAGAAAATGAACCCAGCTTTGTGCCCAAGATTGAGCAGTTTCTAAAACGTATATCGGGGGTATTCCCATTTGTACTCAGAGGGAAGTATACGATAAATACGAGCAATAGTTTTCCGCACAGCAGCGGCATAGCCAGCAGTGCGAGTGGTATGAGTGCATTGGCATTGTGCATCTGTGATATAGCTATGGAAAAAGGGTTACTTACAGAAGATAAATTCAAAGAAACTGCCTCCGAACTGGCAAGACTGGGCAGCGGTAGTGCCAGTAGATCTATATACGGCCCTATGGGTGAGTGGGGAGAGCATCCCGATTTTGCAGGAAGTAGCGACAATTTTGCTATTCCGTATTCAGACGTGGCAGATGTATTCAAAGACTATTGTGACACGATACTCCTCGTACACAAAGGCCAAAAGACCGTAAGCAGCACCGTGGGCCACGGACTCATAGACGATAATCCGTATGCTCCAGCACGCTTCACACAGGCACAGGATAATATGACCAAGCTCAAAGCTATCTTAAAATCAGGAGATTTAGACGCGTTTATCACCTTGGTAGAGAGCGAAGCACTCACACTGCACAGCCTAATGATGAGCAGTAATCCGTATTTCATACTCATGAAACCAGAGACGCTACAAGTGCTAGAAGCTATCTGGGCCAAAAGAGAAAAAGACGGAGTAAAATGGTGTTTCACGCTAGACGCAGGGGCCAACGTGCATTTTCTCTATCCACAAGCCGACAAAGCTGCAGCCCAAGCTTTTATAGAAGAAGAACTCGCCCAATACTGCGAAAACGGAGCGTATATTCACGATGAAGTGGGAGCAGGAGCGGAGAAGGTGATTTAGTCTTGATATAAATATGGAAAGATTATTAAAAAAACTTAAGCTAGTTGATGAATTTGAGATAGAGCTGAATATTCAGAAAGCCGACTTTATTAGTCGGCTTGAAGATAAGGTTAAGCCAAGTGATTTAGGTTTGTTTTCTGATAGTTTTGGTGCTTTTTCTTCTAGCAAGAAAGAGTATATTGGTTCAGTCATACAGTCTGGATTTAAAATAAAGAAAAGAAAAAAGTTTTTTGATATGAATTTACCTTTTGCAGTGGCAAAAGGTAAATGGACAGAAAGAGAAATGTCTCTTTCTATTAAGACTAAGATTGATGGTTTCCCGAGAATGTTCATTCTTTTTTATGTGTTCTTAATAATGTTTTATGGTATGTTTCTCATAGGTGTTCTCCTTTCAGGTGAGGCTGATGGAGGTGCATCTAAATTTATTTTTATTCCTTTTCTGTTAATTCACGGTACTTTTATGATGGGAATCCCTTATTTGCTAATGAGAAGAAGTTTAGGTAAGTTAAAATACGATTTAGAAAGAGAATTTTATTTTTTAACAAAAGACTAGATCCGTAGCATCACTGAAGAATTAACAAATCACCTAATCCCCCAACCCACTAATTCACTACCACCAAAACCAAACACCTACTAGCACCGTTTATATCTTGAAGAATACAAATACAAAATTTGTTACCTTCGTACTACCATTAACACCAATGATAAGAGAATCACTTTTCTACAGTAAGATACTTCTATTCGGAGAGTATGGCATTATCCAAGATGCTATGGGGCTATCTATTCCGTATAATTTTTACAAGGGCAAGTTTCACTTTGCCGAGGATAAGTACTCTGATTCTAATGAGCATTTGCGTACATACTTCACCTACCTTTCATATTTAGAAGTAAGTGGAGAGGCTGTTGCTAAGCTAGATTTAGCAGCATTCAAAAAAGACATCCAATCGGGTATCGCCTTCGATTCGTCTATTCCTCAGGGATTTGGCGTGGGGAGTAGCGGTGCACTAGTAGCAGCTATTTATGATAAATATGCGGTAGATAAGATAGATTCCGAAAACATCAATAAAGGAGAGTTGTCGAAGTTGAAAGCCATTTTTGGGCAGATGGAATCTCATTTCCACGGCAAAAGCTCCGGACTAGACCCATTGATTTGTTACCTCAATCTTCCTGTAGTGATTAAGTCAAAAGAAGAGCTAGACACGGTAGGTCTCCCACAAGAAACAGCTGAGAGTAAAGGAGCTATCTTCTTACTCAATACACAGACTCCCGGAGAAACCCAGCCGATGGTGCAGATTTTTATGGAAAAAATGAAAGAGCAAGGTTTCCGTAAGATGATGAAAACTGAGCTCAAAAAATACAACGATGAGTGTATTAAGTCTTTCCTCAAAGGAGATTTTAATCCGCTATTTGGCAACCTAAAGCACCTGTCGGCTTTGCTACTCCAAAATTTTAGTCCAATGATACCGGAAGGTTTCAAAGATGTGTGGAAGCAAGGAATAGAAACGGGTGATTACTACCTCAAACTATGTGGTAGCGGTGGCGGTGGTTATATACTCGGCTTTACACGCGACTATGCCAATGCCCAAGAGCAGCTCAAGGGCTACGAACTAGAACTCGTACAACGCATCTAATTACAATCTATTGAACGCGAAGAGATTCCAAAAACGCGATTCAGTATACTTAAAGCTTATTGCCTTACTTTCATCTGTAAGATGGAAAAATGTACTCTTCACTGCAGGGGCTCAGTACATTGCATTTTTATTTGCCTTTAATGTTAAAGAAGATATATGGCATTCCCTAGCCGAGGTCAAGGTGCACCTGATCATCGCAAGTACAGCATTTATTTTAGCAGGTGGATATATCATCAATAATTTTTATGATGTAGAAAAAGACCTCATCAACCGTCCGTATCGCACACGATTTCAGAATCTGGTAAGCCGTGGTTTTAAGCTCAATTTTTATCTGTTACTCAATTTTATCGGTCTCAGTATTGCCTTATTTGCCAGTTGGAGAATATTTATCTTCTTCTTAGGTTACGCAGGATTACTGTGGTTTTACTCGCATAAGCTCAGTAAGATGGTGCTCATCAGAGAGTTGACGGCCAGTTTCCTTACGGTATTGGTCTTTTTTAGTCTTACGATATACTTTCGCTCGTTAAGCCTGTCTTTCTTTTTGTATGGAATGAACTTGTTTTTTGTGCTTTTTGCACGAGAGATATACAAAGGAATCATTTGGTTAAAAGGTGACGTGGTGCACGGCTACGAGAGTATAGCCACCAAGGCCGGACAGGAAACGAGTAAGCGTATTTTTCAGGTTATCTTGATATCGAGTATCATTGTAGATGCGGTATTCCTGTGGGTGCATACTAAGCCTGAGTTGTTTTACATATTGGGAGCCATTGCAATACTCAAAACGATAATGCTTGTACTCATAGAGCATAACACTAAGCCCATTCATCGCATCTTGCAGTTGGCCATGTTGCTGTTTATCATTGGGATAGCGTGGTTGTAGCAGGGCTTCGTTTAGTTGTATTCAATGTCCATATTTAGTTCCACGAATAATCTCGTCGAAAATGCCCATCCGCGATAATCAGCCGAATCCGTGTCATCTTCGTTCCAAATAGAATTAGGAGCGTTATGAATTCTGCTGTTCTGTTTGATATTATTTCATTTGCTCCATGAGCACCGCTATTCCTTCTTCAAAACTTCTCGGATTATAGCCCAATACCTCTCTACTCTTAGTTAAGTCAAAACCCGTAATCGGTGGTCTTTTGGCAGCTTGATTCAGCGTTTCGCTGCTTACCTGGGTAATGATAGACTTGTCTAATTTAAAATAGTCTGCCACACGTTCTACTATTTCTACAATGCTCATTTGGTCTTTGCCGCTGATATTAAATACACCCTCCGCCTCTTGTTGCTCTATGAGTTGGCATCCTATGGCTAAGTCCTCTGCCAGTGTTGGGCTTCTTACTTGATCGTTTACCACATTAATGGGTTGTCCTTTTTCCAAAGCTCCTTTTGCCCAAAGTACAATGTTGCTCCGGCTCATATCGTGCACCAATCCATACACCAATATCGTACGAGCGATACTCCATTTGTTACATTGATTTTTTACCATATTCTCGGCAGCGAGCTTAGTTTCACCGTAGTAGCTTACGGGATCTGCCGCGGCCTCTTCGGTATATGGCCCTGCCTCCCCGTCAAATATGAAATCAGTACTCAAATGTATTAGGTGTGCATTCACAGCATTGGCTGCTTCTACCATATACTCCACCGCATCCACATTTAGACGTTCTGCACCTGCTTTGTCAGCTTCGCACGTATCTACATTGGTCATAGCTGCCGTATGGATAATGGTGTCGGGCTGATGTAAGGTCACCACATCCATCACATTTTTGGCATCAGTTACGTCCATTTCTGCGTAAATATATCCATCCTTGAGGGGGTATCTATTGGCTCCTCTTGCAGTTGCTATGAGCGAGATATCTTCTGCTTTGAGGTACAGTTCTATTAGTTTTTGACCTAAGAGTCCGTTGCTCCCTGTGATAAGTACTTTTTTCATGGTATGTGCAAAAATGGGTAGGTTGTTATAAGCTGAGTTCGTTTTTCGATGACTTGCTGCTGATGCAGTTCGGGTGTGTGTGTAGGTCGGTGACTGGCAAATTGATTAAACTTTATTACATCACGTATTATATCTTGGGTTTCTGATGAGAGATAAGTGTCACTAAATCGTTGCCAAATATAATCTTGTGCTTGTTCGGTAGGGTGCGTCATATCCTCCCTAGCAAATCTATAGTCGCGTAGTTCGTCTACGAAAATTTCGTATGAGGGGAAATAGGAGGTGTTTTTATTCTCAGCTAGTACCTCGTGTATGGCGGATAGTAAGATAGCTTTGCTTCGGCTATTCTCCGTTACTCCGCTTCGCAAATGACGAATAGGACTTACGGTGAAAATAATTTCAGCATTATTATTTAGATACCATAATCTGTCTACAGTAAGCTGTATGGCTTCTTTTACCTCGGCAAAAGTGAGTTGTCGTTGGCCGAATTCTTTGTTAGGTGCCTTGTGGCAATTACCTACTGTAGTAAATCCATGTGTATATACCAATGAGGTGCCATAGGTTAGTATGATGGTATCTGCGTTTTGAAGGTACTCTTTGGTCTGTTTCAGAATTGTGTTGCTTGCTTCTGTTGCTTCCGCTGCATTGTTATATTTAAAATCACCGTGATGTTCCCAGGAGAAATAGGAATCTCTTGCTTCAAAATCTGATTCGGTATACAATTCGAAATTTGCAGCACGCTGAATTATTTGCTCTATGCTGATAGGATTATATAGTATCCCAAAAGGGTTGGTGTGTACATCGAAACCGAGTGATTGCATTCTATCAGCCTGCGATTGAGCAAAACAAGAACCCATCATGAAAAATGATGGCCACTCATTTCTGAGAATATGCTGAGGTATAGGAAAGTCTATTTTTAGTTTCACGCAGGAACAAATTTAAATGAAATAAAGAAGCCCGAACAATCTGCTCGGGCTTATAATTCTTGTAGGCTCGTGGAGCTTAATTACACTTGTAAGTGAAGTTGTAGGTGCTTGGTGATGAAAATCCTGTTTCTACGCGTTTCGTCGGATAATCATTTTCATTATACTCGTATGTATTTGATACACTGGTTGTCGTTTCGCCAAACGTGTACGTAGCAGTAGCTACATTATTGGCTCCTAGGTTGGCTTCGTTGCCATCCAACAGTTCGTAAATCATTATGGCAGCACTTGTAGCATATGGATTCTTTTTGTCATCAGTAGAGATGTTTTTAATAGAATAAGATTCTGTAAAAGAGTTTGTTTCTAAATCGAATTCCTCATTAGTCACTTCTTGCACATTTTCGTCAGCAGTATAAGTGATATTGGTTACGTCTAACAAAATATCCGTAGAGCCCAATAAGTAGTGCGTCTCCATTTTTGTAAATTTATTGTTGCTAGACTCCAAAACAAAAAAGTAAGTTTCACCATCCTCAGTTGCCTCTAATCTACTAGGGAGTGAGCCCCCGTTATAGGTTACACTTATTAGTGTCCCGTCAAATTCTATAGTCTTAATTTCGTTTCCACTATAGGTGAATGTTGCTGTTCCGTCATCATCAGTTCTGGTAAGTACATTTCCATTAGCATCATAGGTGAACGATGCATTCCAAGGTTCATTATCGCTTATTTCACTTATACTTTGAAGTTGACAATTTACTGCTTCTTCCACTATTGGATCATTCGTATCATCTTCGGTACAGGAAGTAGTTCCAAATGCTAGGACGGCCATAAGGAGGGTCAAAGTGTTGATTTTCAAAAAGATGTTCTTTTTCATAACGCAAATAAACAAAAAAAGCTGTCTCGTTTGTTCAAACAAGACAGCTTTTAATATTAAATGAGTTTGTTATTACTACTTACATGTATACTCGTAGGTGTAATCTGTGTTAAAGAAATTTGCTAATGACTGTCTAGAGGTAATAGGGTAATCATTTTCGTTGTAGGTGTATGTGCCTGTGTAAGGAAGTGTTACTTCTTCGGTACCTACTACTGTCACTATATTGCCAGAAGCTATGTTTTCAGGCGTAATTGCTAATGGGTCAATGTCACCATCAAAAGCGAAGGCTATGTTGCTGTTGAAAGGATTCTTCTTCCCGTCGAAAGTGATATCTGAAATTTGAGCTACGGTTACGAATGTCTCCGTAGTAGGGTCGTAACTTTCTGATATACTTGAATTAAGCTTGTTGTCTACGTATGTAAAATTAGTTACGTCTGATAGAATAGCTTCCCCGTTGTCATAATAGCTGTTCTCTATTTTAGTAATGTTGCCGGCCGAAGAAGAGATTACGATAAAGCTTGACGGTTGCCCATTCGTGCTAATGTTAATTCGCTCAGGAGTAGTGCTTCCTGCGGCATACAGAAATTCAGCAGTTTCATCTTCAGTGATTACTTTAGATAGCATACCGTCAGCGTCATACTCATAAGTACTTAAGCGAGCCTCTCCATCTTCCTCCTTAGTAGATTTTACAAGTACATCATTTGCATCGTATTCGTAATTTATGGTAATGGTATTCCCTTCTTCAGATTCAGTTACTGTAGTAGGTAAACAGGTGATTACTTGTTCTTCTACTTCCGGTTCTGGGTCATTTCCTTCGTCTTCTGAGCAACTTTGAATAGTCATCATTCCAGCACCTAGTACTAGTAATAAAAATAGGTTGAATTGTTTTTTCATTGGTTATTATTTGCTGCAAATTTCGTTCTTTAGGCTTATTTATATATCATTACTGAGTAATATATACCGATGCTTACCTTTGCACCGCTTTGGCAGTAATACAAGAAAATACGAAGAGTAGAAAACTATATATAGAAAGCTACGGATGTGCTATGAACTTTGCAGATAGTGAGGTGGTAGCATCTATAATGGCTGAGGTAGGAGTGGAGACTACTAATGATGAGATGGAGGCCGATATTATCTTCATCAATACCTGTTCTATACGTGATAATGCAGAGCAAAAGATAAGACACAGACTCAAGCACCTCCGACACAACAAAAAGCAAAATAAAAAACTCACCATCGGCGTATTGGGCTGCATGGCAGAGCGACTTAAAAAGCAATTGCTAGAGGAGGAAAAGCTGGTAGACATAGTAGCAGGGCCAGATGCGTATAAAGAATTGCCTATCTTGCTGCGTGAGGTGGAAGATGGCCACAAGGCTATCAATGTGATGCTTAGTTTAGAGGAAACCTATGCTGAGATACAGCCTACTCGACTCAATAGCAATGGCGTCACGGCATTCATTAGTATTACTCGGGGTTGCGATAATATGTGTAGCTTTTGTGTGGTGCCGTTCACTCGTGGTAGAGAGCGTAGCCGAAATCCAGAGAGTATAGTAGCTGAGGCTCAAGATTTGGTGAACAAGGGGTACAAAGAAGTAACACTCCTAGGACAAAACGTAGACTCGTACCTGTGGTATGGCGGAGGTGCCCGCAAAGATTTTGATAAACTAACTGCCGAGGAGCAAGCCAACAGCGTATCATTTGCCAACCTGTTGGAGATGGTGGCACAAGTAGATCCTAACCTGCGAGTACGATTTTCTACCTCACACCCTAAAGATATTCACGATGAAGTACTTTTTGTAATGAAAAAGTACGAAAATGTTGCCAAGCATATTCATTTCCCCGCTCAAAGCGGTAGTACTCGGATCCTCGAAAAGATGAACCGTACCTATACGCGAGAGTGGTACGTGAATAAGTACAATCGAATCAAAGAAATTTTGCCAGAGTGTGGCGTAAGTAGTGATATCATTACAGGATTCTGCTCTGAGACGGAAGAAGATCATCAAGATACGTTGAGCCTAATGCGTGAGTGTGATTTTGAGTTTAGCTATATGTATTTTTATAGCGAAAGACCCGGTACGCTCGCAGCACGTAAGTATGAAGATGATATCCCTGAAGAAGTGAAAAAACGCAGACTAACAGAGGTTATCGAAATACAACATGAAGTATCTCGCCGCCTAAATGCAGCACAGGAAGGTGAAGTGCATCGCGTGCTGATAGAAATGCAAAGCAAGAAGAATAAAGATGAGTGGATGGGCCGCAATGAGCAGAATATTAAAGTCATTTTCCCAAAAGGTAACCACCAAATGGGCGACTATGTAAATGTAAAAATAGAACGCAGCACTACGACGAGTTTGATTGGAGTGTCGGTGTAGGTTCACGCTTGCAATATGAATGAAATGTATCGTAACGTTGTAGGTCCACGCCTGCAGGAGTGAATTAGCTTAGCAATGCGTCGGCAGATTAAAACGTGTTAAGTTCTGAAACCTCTTGATTAAAGAACCCGATAGAGGGTAGACTAGGAGGTAGATTGCTTCTCACTTTTCTCTTTTCCAAAAACCAAAAAAATGAGGAAACGGCCAACGAGAAAGACCAAAACCCAAAACCTAGATAGCTCCAAAATCCTGGAGGCTGATTCCTTAACCCAATATAAGTAATTAAGTCAAGAACAACTTTATTTTTCCTAGATGCAGCAACGAATTCTATAAAAGAGTAATTGCTATGCTTATCCCATTGGCGTGGTAGGTATTTGTAATATTTGAAAAAGCAGAACCCCGTAACAAATATCAAGGCAACTATTAACTTACCCCCCCCCACTTAAAATGGTTGTGATAAAAATCCTTGAGATAATGCAGAATCAGATTGGTTAGAATTACCGGACCATGAGTCGTCTGTAGTTTATATGAAGGAAGACTACTTAAATCACATTCAAAGCGATTTTAACTTTGGGTGAATGAAGACAAAACAATGATTTATGTGCAGACATCCAATCACGATTAGCTAAGCCAATCTCCTCAAAACCAATGCGGTAAAAAGTTATCCCTCTTTTTGTGTAAAAACCCCGAAGTCAAATCATTCATTGAGGTGAAAATTGAAGTATACTTGTAGAGTATAGAGTTGGTAAGGGGATTGCCCGATTTTACTCATTAACTATTCAATAAATTAACTTACGACTAAACCGTGCCACAATTTTCACACCTACATTGCCATAGCCAGTTTTCTCTACTAGACGGAGCGTCTCCCATAGATGATATGTTTGCCAAGGCCAAAGCTGATGGCCAGCGAGCCGTTGCTCTGACCGACCACGGTAATATGTTTGGTGCGTTCAAGTTTGTGAATTCAGCTAAAAAGCACGGAGTGAAAGCCATCGTAGGATGCGAGTTTTATTTGGTAGAGGACAGGTTTCGTCGCTCATTTGTAGGAGATACCAAAGACAAGCGTTATCATCAGCTTATTTTGGCCAAAAACCAAAAAGGGTATGAAAATTTATCGCTTCTCTGTTCCATAGGATATATGGAAGGACTATATGGCAAGTATCCACGTATAGATCGCGATATTCTCAAAAAACATAGTGAAGGACTAATAGCCACATCGTGCTGCATAGGTGCGGAGATACCACAGGCCATTTTATTCAAAGGAGAAGAAGAAGCAGAGCAGATACTCAAAGAATACCTCGCCATATTTGGACAGGATTACTACATCGAACTCCAACGCCACGGCATCGAAAATATAGATGGTACCGGTATGAGTCAAGAAGACGTAAATCAAGTCCTCATAAGATTTGCTAAAAAATACGACCTCAAGGTGATAGCGACCAATGACTCCCATTATATGGAAGAAGAAGATGCTTTGCCTCACGACATACTGCTGTGTGTGAACACTGGCTCACGATTCACCGATCCTAAGGGTTATGGCAAGGGGATGCGTTTTGCTTTTCCCAATAATGAGTTCTTTTTCAAAACACAAAGAGAGATGGGAACACTTTTTGCGGATATCCCCGAGGCGTTGGACAATACTAATATCGTAGTAGATAGTATTACCACTCCTGAGCTAGCCAGAGACGTATTGCTTCCCAACTTCACAATGCCGCCTCAGTTTAAAACGCAGGACGATTACCTCAAGCATCTCACCTTTGAAGGAGCGAAGAAACGCTATCCCAATATGACGGCGGACATAGAAGAACGACTGATATTTGAGCTATCGGTCATCAAGGATTCTGGATATCCGGGATATTTCCTTATCGTCCAAGATTTTACGAGTGTAGCACGTGATATGGGTGTGTCGGTAGGTCCTGGTCGTGGTTCGGCCGCAGGAAGTGCAGTAGCTTATTGTCTAGGAATTACCAATGTGGACCCTATAGCGTACGATCTGCTTTTTGAGCGTTTCCTGAATCCTGAGCGTGTGTCACTGCCTGATATTGATATTGATTTTGATGATGAAGGACGACAGAGCGTAATAGATTATGTAATAGATAAATACGGTCAAAAACAAGTAGCTCAAATTATCACGTATGGTAGTATGGCTGCTCGCTCGTCTATCAAAGATGTAGGTAGGGTGATGGACGTACCGCTTAATGATGTGAATGCAATAACCAAGGCATTTCCTGATCACCTGAGTGCCAATCTGAATAAAGTACTCGCCAAAGATGGGATTCAGCCCAAGCTGAAATCTGCTATGAACAATGAGCAGGTGCAAGCAGCCGAGGCGTTCAGAGAACTATCTACCAAAGATGACCAAATAGGCGAGATGATACGCACTGCCAAACGACTGGAGGGGTCTGTGCGTAATACGGGTATTCACGCTTGTGGTGTGATTATCACACCTGATGATATTACCAAGTATGTGCCCGTAACCACCGCCAAGGATTCCAACTTACTCGTAACGCAGTATGATAATAGTGTGGTGGAAGACGCAGGTCTGCTCAAGATGGATTTCTTGGGACTCAAGACGCTTACGATTATCAAGGATGCGGTAGCCATCGTAAAGGCAAGGCATAATAGAGAAATAGTGCCAGATGATATACCTCTAGATGATAAAAAAACGCTAGAGCTCTTCTCCAAAGGAAATACCAACGGGGTATTCCAGTTTGAAAGTCCGGGTATGCAGAAACACCTCAAGGCACTAAAGCCGGATAAATTTGAGGACTTGATTGCCATGAATGCCTTATACCGTCCCGGGCCTATGGAGTATATCAAAGATTTCGTAGAGCGTAAACACGGCCGACAAGAAATAAAGTACGACTTACCTGATATGGAAGAGTACCTGAAAGATACCTATGGTATCACGGTGTACCAAGAGCAGGTGATGTTACTTTCTCAGAAATTGGCAGGATTTACCAAGGGGCAGGCCGACAGTTTGCGTAAGGCAATGGGTAAAAAGAAAATAGAGGAGATGAATAAACTCTTCGACCTATTTATTGCTCAAGGAAAGGAACGTGGACACGATGAGGACATACTCAAAAAAGTTTGGAAAGATTGGGAGGCCTTTGCTTCATATGCATTCAATAAGAGTCACAGTACATGCTACGCATACTTGGCTTTTCATACGGGTTATCTAAAGGCACATTACCCTGCGGAGTTTATGGCATCGGTACTTACGCATAATATGAATGATATCAAGAAAGTAAGTTTCTTTATGGATGAATGTAAGTGGATGGGCATTGAGATACTTGGGCCGAGTGCTAATGAGAGTGAAAGGAAATTTAGTGTAAACAAAGAGGGAGCTATTCGTTTTGGGTTAGCTGCCATAAAAGGAGTAGGAGGCACAGCAGCTGAAGAGATTATTCGTGAGCGAAAAGAAAATGGTGTCTATTCTTCGATTTTTGATATTTGTAAACGGGCAAACCAGCGAGTAGTCAACAAAAAATCGTTAGAGAATCTGGCTATTGCAGGGGCGTTTGATGATTACGGTGTAAATAGAAGTAGCTACGTTACAGACCTTGGTCAAGGCAAGGGGATAGATCTTGCAGTGAGATTTGGTAATCAAGTGCAGAGCGATGAACTAAGTAATCAAGCAAGCCTCTTTGGGGAAGCCGGTTCGCTAGAGGTGACGGAGCCAGAATTGCCTACGGTAGAAGAGTGGTCACTTATGGAGCGACTACAACGCGAGAAAGAGCTCGTGGGGATATATATATCAGGGCACCCCCTCAATAATTTTAAATTTGAGATAGAATATTTTACTTCTCACTCCTTGCAAAAGCTAGAAGAAGAAAATCTCAAGCTGGAAGGGCAAGAGGTGAAACTAGCAGGTCTGATTACCACCGTGCGTGATGCAGTGAGTAAAAACGGTAGACCATTCTGTATATTTACTCTCGAAGATTTTAGTGGAACGAGAGAGTTTGCACTCTTTGGTGAGCAATACACGCAATTCAAACCGTGGATTGAACTCAATGCTCAAGTATTCATTGTAGCCAAAGGAGAGAAAAGTTGGCGTGATCCAGATAAGGTAGATGTGAGGTTACAGCAAATGACATTTTTACAAGATACCGTGGAGAGCCAACTCAAAAAAGTGACCATAGATATAGAAGCTGCAGAAATGAACGAGGATCTGATGCTTTCACTCTTCGATCTGGTAGACGAGCGGGGTAAAGTATCATTGGCTTTTAGGATAAAGAATAATGGTAAAACGATACGTGCCCAGAGTCAACGCTACAAGTTGCAGATGGATGATGCCACCAAGAAAAAAATGAATGACCTTGGATTACCCTTTAGGTTTAATTAAGGTAGTGAAAAACTAAAAAAGTCGAAAAGAGTATTCACTTCGGCTTAAATTAGTATCGTTGATTATTACGGCTTACTCGTACTGTATGCCCACACTTATTGTTTCAGAATAGTCTACCGGAACGTCAAATTCTACGCCCATTACTTCTACAGTGATCCTTCCTGCGTAGGTTACTTCCATTTTTTATCAATGAAGCTTTTTGCCACGTCACGCAAGAAACCCTTATTTTCCTGATGTAGAGATTTTGGGTTGAAAGAGAAATTTACGGGTATGTTAAAGTCGCTTCCTTTTGGTGCCGTAATGCTGTGGTTTTGGTCTATTTCAGTGACTCATACGCCATTTACAGAGATGGTCAAATCCTTATGTATTAATGTTCTGCTGATGTCATTTGGATTATTGTAAACAGCATTTCCCTTTACAACTACTTTAGTTCTATTGGCAGAAACTACCTTCAAGTCCTTCGCATTTTCAAATGATGGAAAACTCGGGCCGCTAAATCCTATGGTAAAGATTATCAGACTTGTAGTCAGTACATAAAAAAGATTTTTTGTCATTTTAAGAAATTTTCACTAACTTTAGCACAAACTAAATCAATTAATCATACAATGAAACAAGCTTTTAGTAATTTTTTTAATGACTGTGTTAATTGCAATTTAATAGAGCATCTGACATTATTTTTCGGAAAACATGACGAACATTTTCTTCTTGGTAATAATAGCTACAGAATGAGAATAGCGATGCAAGAGCTTAACCTTTTGTCATCATCAAACATCTATTCCGCATACAATTACTTGATTATTTCTCCTTTCCGTTGTACAAAATGAGCCAGATGTTTGAAGAAATATTGTTGGTCTGTGATGATCAATATACGTGCGAATATACACTGAAACAAGGTTGTGATTTGATAAGCAAATTAAATGTGCCAGCTACGGTATTATTCATTCAAACAGATGGTAAAGGTGGAGTGAATCTGTCTGAGGCTAAGGCCTATATTGATAATTATGCTACAACCAAAAGGCTGAGCATAACTATCGAACAACAAGCGGGTGATATGAATGACGTTGTGCTAAAAGCTTGTGCTGCCAAACAATATTCACTCATCATTATGAATATTAGAACCGGTAGCAGTGGGATACTTGGTACAAGAGGTAAAATGCTTTTGCTATTACAAGAGGTGAACTGTCCAGTCTTGAATTTGCCAAGTACTTCTGAGCCTTTGAATTTTAAGCATATTATGCTCCCATTACTCGATCATAGGACTACTAGACAAACAGTTCCTTTTTGTACTGAAATTGCTAAACTATTTGGCTCAACCATACATATTTATGGTGTTACTGCATACAAAGGAGACGAAACCACTAAGCGGATTAAGTCCTACGTTCGCCAAACCGAACGTTTCTTTGCTCAGAAGGGGTTGAAGTATACCTCGTCCATAGATATAGGAGTGAAGGTGAAAAAATCTTGCATTGCCTATTCTAATGTGAATGCTATCTCAGTTATGTTTTTCAGTACCCACTCAGAAGACCCTGGTTTCTTGAAACCCGCATATTTAGAACAAATATTGGGGGATACAGAAGTGCCCGTAATAAGTGTAAATCCAAAAGATACGCGTATAGCAGGAGCCGCTGGGTACTAAAGGTTTTTGTCGCGTAATACTACGCCAGCGGTAGGTTGTGCTGTTGGCATTATGATAAGTTCATTGATATTTACATGGCGAGGTCTGCTGAGGATAAACCATATTGCTTCGGCTATATCTTGAGCCACTAGGTTCTCAAAACCTTCGTATACATTCTTAGCTTTGGTAGTGTCACCGTCCATTCGTACGATAGAAAATTCTGTTTCTACTGCTCCTGGATTTACACTACTTACGCGAATTCCTGCTTCGGCCAATTCGCGTCTCATTGCTTTATTTAAGGCATCTACCATATGCTTGGTGCCGCAATACACATTGCCGTTAGGGTATACCTCCTTACCAGCGATAGACCCAATGTTCACTATATGGCCTCGGGTTACTTTGAGCAAGGGTATCATCGCTTTGGTTACGTACAGAAGGCCCTTTATATTGGTATCTATCATGCGGTTCCAATGGTCTAAACTGCCATTTTCTAGGCATCCTAGTCCTGCGGCTAAACCAGCATTATTTACCAACACGTCTACTGATTGCCATTCTGCGGGTAGCTTGTCAAAAAATGCTGATACAGCATCACTATCTCTTACATCAAGTGGCATTTCAAAAACATCAACGCCATACTTTTCATTTAGCTCCTTTGCTTGCTTGGCTAGGCGTTCAGATCTTCTGCCATTGATGATAAGATTATATCCTTCTTTGGCTAAGGTATGTGCCGTAGCTTCACCTATTCCTGCCGTGGTTCCTGTGATGAGTGCTATTGCCATATTAATTTCCTTTACCTTTGAGCATATCTAATATCTCCTCATTGCTCATTTTTAACATACCAGAGTTGAGAATTTGTTTTACATCATCTGCCTTGTCATCCTCAGGATACTCCGCTAAGAAATACTCATAATATTTTTTTGCCAAGTCAGTATTTTTGGCAAACTCCCAGTTTACAAAACCTGCTCGGTAAATGAGGTTGTTTCTCTTTTCGTAGTCAGGGAATTTGGTAATGGCAGTGTCTAGGCTGCTTGTAGCTTCGCCGTATCGCCCTACGGCCACAAATGCAAGTGATAGCCGCTCATAGTCTGACGGCTTCACATCTATTTTGGCAGTTATCTTGTCTTGGTATAACTTAATGATTTGTTGCCACTGTGCGGGAGTAGGTATTTCCTTATCTAGTACAGCCGTGATTAATTGGTCTGAGTTGTCAAAATCAGTTTCTACACTATATATGTTAGCTAGATTTAGTGCTGCATTTCGATAGCGCTCCGTACTATCATCCCTCTTGATATATTCACTAAGCAATGGTTTTGCATCACCAAATTTATTCTCGTAATAATAAAATTGGGCAGCAGCATATAAGTAATTATTTGCCTCAGCATCCGCGTATTCCATACCGTAATCTTGGTGCATTTTTGCTAGCTTAGCAAGACCTTCAGTACTATTTAACTCATCCGATTGTTCCAAATCAACAATCCTTTGGTACTTATCTTCTTTACTGTCGGTACACGCCACCAATGTGGTGAATGTAAGTGCTAATATTAGTGTTTTGTTCATCTTATTATGGTTTAATAAAGTGCTTGCAAAGGTATCCATTTATAAGCTCTTTTTGGGTGAAATTGTATGGAGAAGTGGTTGGAGTATTCATTATTGAGCCGTTACAAAGCCAAATTCGTAAGCCGTACCCACTAATACTGGTTTGTCCTCAACAATACAAGGGTGCAAGCTTCTTGCGTTACAATCTTGTTCTTGAGTGCTAATTCTTTCAGTTCCTCATTCTCCGTACCGGGGTTAAAAATAATCCTTGCAGGTTTTAGGGCAATGATTTGATCATAATAAGCCTTTTGCAAGCTAGCATTAATATAGAGCGTTATTGTATCTGTCTCCGCATTTGCTGGCCATTCGTTCTGAATAGTAAGTGAACCTATCTCGCCTTTTTTTATTCCAAATGGGATAACGCTATGGCCATAGTCTGCCAACATCTCCGTAGCGATATAGGCATATCGGTCGGGCTTAGGTGTCGCACCTATTACTAGGGTGGTTTTATTCTGCGGCATAACCGAGGTAGTTGAACGGAGTAATGTTACTTATCTCCATTTTTACTGCTTCACTTACATCGAGCTTGGTAACAAATGCAGCGATGCTCTCTGCGTTTATTCCATCATTGGTTCGGGTTAAGTCTTTGAGTAACTCGTATGCACCTTCTATTTTTTCACGACGTAAGATGGTTTGAATAGCCTCCGCTGTTACGGCCCAGTTTCGGTCTAAGTCTGCACGTATAGCTTCCTCATTTAGTATGAGTTTGCCCATTCCTTTGTCTAAGCTTTTGAGTGCAATAAGGATGTGTGAGAGCGGAACGCCAACGTTTCGCAATACGGTACTATCGGTAAGGTCGCGTTGCAATCTGCTGATGGGTAACTTGTTACTCAAGTGGTCCAGTAGTGCATTAGCAATGCCTAAGTTCCCTTCTGCATTTTCAAAATCAATAGGATTTACCTTATGCGGCATAGCACTACTACCTACTTCGCCAGCCACAATACGTTGTTTGAAAAAATCCATACTGATATACTGCCATACGTCTTTAGCAAAATCCATCAGGATAATATTGATACGTCGCATAGCATCAAATATAGCAGCTAATTGGTCGTAGTGGTCTATCTGCGTAGTTGGGTAACTCCGTACTAAGCCTAAGTTAGCTAAGAGTTTATCGCCAAATTCTGGCCAATTTATCTGAGGGAAAGCGAGTCGGTGAGCATTGAATGCCCCAGTTGCTCCTCCAAATTTTGCACTGATGGGAGTGTCAATGAGTGTATCGAGTTGTACGCGGATTCTTTCTGCAAAAACAGCAAACTCTTTTCCGACGGTAGTGGGAGTGGCTGCTTGACCGTGAGTTCTGCTTAGTAGAGGTACATTTTTCCATTGCTCAGCAAAGGTGCTAATCGTAGTATGTATGTGTTTGATGTTAGGGATGACTACCTCATCTATGCCCAACTGAAGACTGAAAGGGATAGCCGTATTATTTACATCTTGGCTAGTAAGCCCGAAGTGTACAAACTCGCTATACTCTTGTAATGCTGTTCCTTTTAGTTTCTCTTTTATGAAATACTCCACGGCTTTCACGTCGTGGTTAGTGGTTTTTTCAATGTCTTTTATCGTTTGAGCATCAGCTTCGCTAAAATGGAGGTAGATGTTTCTTAAGAAATCGGTGTCTGATTCTGATATGCTTGCAAATTGCTCTAAACCTAGTGCGGATAGGGCAATGAAATATTCTATCTCCACCCATACGCGGTATTTGAAGAGTCCGTATTCCGAAAAGTAAGGGGCAAGTTCTTGTACTTTGTTGCGGTATCTGCCGTCTATTGGGCTAATAGCGAATAGTGTTGTAAGCATAAGGGCAAAGTTAATTTTACACGGATAAAGACCTATGTTTGAGTTTTTATTGTTAAAAACTTGTGAGACCTCACTAAAACGATAATCAATTACTACCCTCTTATGGTAATTAAGCCTGTATGTCTAACTCCTCTATTGTCGTACTTTTGCCAACAATGAGAAAAAATATACTACTCGTAGTCGTTTTTGTAGCGGCTTTGGCACAAGCACAAGTAACATTGAGTAAAACACAGCTTGATTTTGGTGATGTGCTTACTACTGAAGACAAAGAATTGGCAGTTAACGTTACCAATACATCTGGAGCTTCCCTTGAGATTAAAGCGGTGAAAGTATATAACTCAGATTTCACGTATAGCACACCCAATACTACCATAGCCACCGGAGCTACCGAAAAAGTAAGGGTGACTTTTGCCCCACGTCATAATGTAGTATATAATTCAGAACTCATTTTTGTATTGGATGACGGCTCTGAGTATCGTATAGATCTCATTGGAAACGGAAAGTACGAAGGAACATATTATGCTTCTACTTTCAACAAAAGCTATCAAGACTTGAAAGACGCCTTGAAAACAAGACTAGCTTCTGGGTATGTAAACCTGGGCTACACGGGAGCTAGAGATCAGATGTATGCCAATATTGACAATGTGAATGGTAAAGTAAGATGTGTGTATACTGATAGAGAAGCTACATTTAATACACGTAGCGGTGCTAATAGTAATAGTTTTAACTGCGAGCATACGTGGCCACAGAGTTTGTTTAGCTCTCGCGAGCCGGAGAGGGCAGACATTCATCATCTTTTTCCTACAGATGTTAGTGCTAATAGCCGCAGAGCAAATTATCCGTTTGGAGTGGTGAGCAGTGCTAGTTGGACCGAAGGTGGGAGTAAGCTAGGTGGCAATACCTTTGAGCCGAGAGATGCACAAAAAGGAGCAACAGCCCGGGCGATGATGTACTTTGTGATTCGTTATCAAGACTATAGTAATTTTATAGATGGTCAAGAGGCGATTCTCAAGCAGTGGCATACAACTTACCCACCTAGTGCCTTCGAAATTCAGCGAAATGAGAAAATATTTACTTACCAAAAAAACAGAAATCCGTTCGTAGATCATCCCGAGTTTTTGGAACGCATCAATCTAATAGGCGGTACCGATAGCAAGCCCATTATAAAAAGTGCGGAGCTGATGCAAGAGGAGTTAGTTTATTCATACGTGACCTCTACCGAAACGCGAAACGTGTATATCATAAATACCGGTAATCAAGATTTAACCAATATCTCAGCGGTATCTTCAGCCAATGGAAATGTGGTTGTGAATAGTATCCAAAGTTCGGCAGCAGAAGGTGAAGTGTCCCTAGTGGAAATCGGATTTAAAAATTTACCAGACGGGACGTATAATGACGTGCTTACCATCAATCTACAAAATCAAGTAGGCCAAACGATAGAGGTTCCTGTGACTTTCACAATAGGTCAAGCGAGTAGTAAGGATATACTGATTACTACTATAAAAACACATTACAACCCAAATACGCAGCATATCTCATTCGTAGATGCACCTAAGGGTATTCAATATATTGAAATATGGAATACAGCAGGACAACAGGTCATCTTAAACGATATATCAACATCATTGACCGATATTCCATTTGCTGGGCAAAAGCCGGGTGTTTACTTCGTTGTAATTAAAACTGAGGAAAAGGTGTATACTAACAAAATCTTGGTTTTTTAAATCAACAATTTAAACAACTCAAAATATGCGTTTTTTTAAGGTAGTGCTTGCTTCTGCAGTAGGATATGTGCTCGCAGCAGTGGTTCTTTTCTTTCTTTTATTCTTTGTAATAGCTGGAATAGCCGGTTCGGCTAAGCAGGAGGTGGTTATACCTTCTAATGGAGTGTTGAATCTGAAACTCAACTACCCTATTCAAGACAAGATAATGGATGCAAGTCCGTTTGCAGCTCTAAGTGCTTTAGACCCTAATCAGCAAATGCCTGTAGGTCTAAATGATATTATACATGCCATTGATAATGCCAAGACAGATGATAACATCAAGGGGGTAATTCTTGATTTGACTACATTTTCGGCTGGATATGCTAAACTTACCGAAGTGCGTAATAAGCTTAATGAGTTTAAGGAGTCAGGTAAATTCGTGTACGCATACGCTGACTACTATTATTATCCTACGTATTATGTGGCAAGTGTAGCTGACAGTGTGTTTGCCAACCCAGAAGGCGAGATGTCATTCACAGGAATGGTAGCACAAGTTTCGTTTTTTGCAGGTGCTTTAGAAAAATTAGGAGTAGAAATACAAGCAGTACGAGCAGGTAAATTTAAAGGGGCCGTAGAAGCTTACACCCGAAATAACCTAAGCCCTGAAAATCGCCAACAGATAGAAGTGTATATCAATTCGGTATTCGATGAAACACTAAATGCAATATCTACTAGTAGAAACCTGACTGTAGAAAAACTAAAATCCGATGCGGACGAGCTGAAACTAAGAAGTGTACAGGATTATGTGGATGCGGGTTATATAGATGCTACAGCATACCGTGACCAGTTTTATAGTGCTATGAAGGTACGAATGGGTGTGGAAGATGATACCAAGGTGCCATTAGTTTCTGAACAAAAATATGCTCAGAGTTTATCCATAGAAGGATCGGGCAGTGATAGAATAGCGGTGGTATATGCAAGTGGCGACATTGTAGGAGGTAAAGGAGACGGAACTCAAATTGCCGCTGATGATATGGCAGCAACGCTAAAAGCTGTTCGTCTCAATGATAAAGTGAAGGCTGTTGTGTTTCGTATAGATAGTCGAGGTGGAAGTTCACTCGCTAGTGACATTATATGGAGAGAAGCAAAACTTCTCGCAGCTGAGAAACCGCTTATTGTGAGTATGAGCGACGTAGCGGCAAGCGGTGGTTATTATATCGCTACTCCTGCACGTAAGATTTTTGCAGAACCTACCACCATAACTGGTTCTATCGGTGTGTTTGGGCTTATTCCTAATGCTCAAAAATTACTTAATGATAAAATGGGCCTCCAGTTTGATTATGTAGGTACAGGCAAACACTCAGATATAGGCAGAATAGACCGAGCAATGACGGCAGACGAACGTGAGTACATCGGAAGCATCATCGACAAAATATATGACACCTTCTTGAGCCGCGTGGCCGAAGGACGCAATATGAATAAAGAGCAAGTAAATGAGATAGCTCAAGGTCGTGTATGGACAGGAGTGATGGCGAAGGAAGTGGGCTTGGTAGATGAACTAGGTGGCTTGCAAATGGCAATCGCCTCTGCCGCAAAAGAAGCAGGCATAACGGAGTATAAACTCAGAGAATACCCAAAAGTGCAAGATCCATTCACCAATATTGTGAACAAAATGCAAGGGAATACGAGTCTACAAACTCAGCTAGTAGAAGCAACCAAGAATACGGGTTTTGAGTCGTATATAAAGCAATTGAACGATTTGCAACGATGGGGTACGCAGCACAGTGTGCAGGCCATTATGCCGTATGACATCACGGTAAGGAATTATTCGCTGAGGTAGTTCAACTTGGCTTTCTTCGCTGAATGAGTAATACGAAAGATGTACTCTTTGAGTAAGTTCAAAATTGGAGGTACTCAACTACTTATCCTTTAATTCTTTATTTCTATCAAAAATCTGCCATTATTCATAAAAAATCTGCCATTTTTGCAGACTAATTAATGGATTTACAACAAGTAAAACAACGATTTGGAATCATTGGTAACTCCACCAAACTCAATTATGCGTTGCAAACTGCGATGCGAGTTGCACCTACAGAACTCACCGTTTATATACAAGGAGAGAGTGGTAGTGGTAAAGAGTCTTTTTCCAAAATAATACACCAACTTAGCCCACGTAAGCACGGGCCATTTATCGCTATCAATTGCGGTGCATTGCCAGAGGGTACGATCAATTCAGAACTTTTTGGCCACGATAAAGGGGCTTTTACCGGAGCGGTAGACAATAGGAAAGGATATTTTGAAGCTGCAAATGGTGGAACTATTTTTTTAGATGAGATAGGGGAGTTGCCATTAGAAACGCAAAGCAGATTGCTACGTGTACTCGAGAATGGCGAGTTTATAAGAGTGGGCAGTAGCAAGGTGCAAAAAACAGATGTACGCATTATCACCGCTACCAATAGAGATCTCATCACAGAGGTAGAGCGTAATAAGTTCAGAGAGGACTTGTATTATCGTCTTTCTACATTGCCTATAGCTGTTCCGCCGTTGCGTGAGCGACCGGGAGATGTGGTCCTCCTCTTTCAAAAGTTTGCCTTTGATGCTTCAGAAAAATACAGACAAGAACCTTTGGATTTGACCATAGATGGCGAGCAGATATTACAAAATTTCCGATGGCCAGGGAATATTCGTCAGCTAAAAAATATCGCAGAGCAAGTAGCCGTACTGGAACAAGGCTCACGAATAGATGCCGATATTATCCGAAAATATTTACCTGCTAGGGCTGAAAATAATTTGCCGGCAGTTTTCAAAGAGGCATCTAAGGAAAGCGATGTGTCTGAGCGTGATATATTTTATAAAGTGCTCATCGACCTCAAAAAAGATGTTTCCGAACTACGTAAAGTGGTATTTGGTATGCTAGATAGTACGGATGATTCCGATGATTACAGTGAGCGTACACGTACCAATATTACGCGTATTTTGTCCAAAGATACTCCTGCTGCAGATACGGCTTATGCTCAAACGCAACCTCAGGTAGAAGAAAATATTTATCATCACATAGAGATAGAGGACAAGGATGCCGTGGGTGATAATGAGATACTCTCTCTCGAGGCTAAAGAAGAGGAGTTGATACGCAAGGCATTGCTCAAAAATAACGGACGTCGTAAGCGAGCCGCACAGGAGTTAGGCATTTCAGAGCGAACCCTTTACCGTAAGATTAAGCAATATGATATCGAGAATTAAGCATATTATCTTGGCGACTTTAGTGATGAGTACAATGGTACTCTCTTCGTGTGGATTTTACAGCTTTAGTGGCACCAGTATCGCCCCGGAGGTGAAAACATTTTCGGTTGACTTTTTTGAGAATAATGCGTCTATTGTATCGCCACTACTGAGTCAGAAAATTACAGAAGACTTAAAGCAAAAATTCATCTCAGAGACCAACCTTAGTATTCAGGAAAGTGACGGAGATTTTAGTTTTAGCGGAGCTATAATAGATTATGTAGTAGCACCGGTGGCAGCCCAAGCAAGTGAGAATGCTCAACTCAATAGACTCACTATAAAAGTGACGGTAAAACTGGAGAGTGAAAAAGACCCTAAGAGTACATTTGAGCAAACGTTCACCAATTTTCAAGACTTTGATGCGTCTGAGGATTTTAATGCCGTAGAAGAAGATTTAATAGAAGACATATCAGAGATGTTGGTTCAGTCTATTTTTAACAAAGCCGCAATAAATTGGTAAAGCCCCTAAACATATCCAACTTCTACGCCAATCCTACAGGCATTGATGCGAGTGATTTAGTACAGCTAAACCAAGCCGTAATTGATAGTCCGTGGTGCTCGGCCTACCGTATAATGCTAGCACGTGGTAATAGTAATGTAGATTCATACGCACAAGACAAGCATTTACGCATAGCGGCAACATACAGTGGTGACAAAAAAGTGCTATTCGAGTGGATGACATCTACTAAGGATAGTACACCATCTCTAGCTCTTGTAGAGGAAACCGAAACTCCGAACATAGAAAATACTCCTACGGAAATACAGCCGATGGAGCAAACAACAGAATCAGCAAGTGAAGAACCGTTGCCCAAAGAGCCGAAAAAGGAAGAAAAGGTTGCAGCGGAGAAAGTTGAACAGCCAATAGAGAGTGAGAAAATCGATTTTGATAAAATTGTAATTTATGACCCGCTCAAGGAGTTAGAGCCCAATGTGATCCGCGAGAATCAAAAAGACCATTTACTTTTTGATCAGGTGACGTATAATCCTGAAAAAGAACTTGCTAAACTCATAGAAGAAAAGGAAGAAGGCTCAGAGCATGATTTTCTTTTTTGGATAAATAATTTAGACGAGGGGAAAGAGCAAACCGAAGTTGAAAACAAAAAATCGGTAGATCACGTTCAGAATTTGTTAGACCAATTTTTAGCTACCAAGCGTTCTAGGCCCATCCAAAACAATAATTTCTTTAAGGCGGAGTCTAAAGTAGCGGAGAGTGAAACCGATGACACGGACGTCATAAGCGAAACATTAGTAGTACTTTATGTAAAGCAGGGACATTACGAAAAAGCCATTAAGGGATACAGAAAATTAAGTTTGCAAAATCCTGATAAATCAGCGTATTTTGCCGCCCGAATTAAGGAAATACAACAGAAACTATCTTAAATAAAAAAAACGAATGTTCACAGTAATAATCATACTTGCTATATTAGCATCCGTACTACTTATATTGGCAGTACTTATCCAAAACCCTAAAGGTGGAGGGATAGCGGCAAACTTCTCAGCTGCCAATCAAATCGCAGGTGTTAAAAAAACAAATGAGTTCATAGAGAAAGCCACTTGGACCTTGGCGATTGCTCTTATGCTCTTAGCGGTAGGAAGTAGATTTGTTTACACTCCCGACACGCAAAAGACGAACGATTTCTTAGATCGTTTAGAAGAATCTACTCCAGTTATACCTTCTACTGATAATCTAGGAGCTGGTGTTCCGGAAGGCATTCCTTCTGTAGAAGTACCTGCAGATGCTACCCCAAAGTAATAAGAAAAAAAATAATCACAAGTTAGGCTCGCCATTGGCGAGCCTTTTTTATGACCGTAAGTTTGGCAATGCTGACATTTTGACCCGCACCCGTAGAGCATAATATGCCACTCTTTCACTATTCACATCGCTATTGCATCTTGGCACAAATAATGTCTACCTAATGCTGTAACAATTAATTTTTTTTAAAATCATGAATATAAAACCATTATCAGACAGAGTATTGGTAGAGCCAGCAGCAGCAGAAACGCAAACTGCGGGAGGTATCTACATTCCAGACACTGCAAAAGAAAAGCCTCAGAAAGGTACTGTAATAGCAGTAGGCCCGGGCAAGGTTGATGAGCCTACAACAGTAAAAGTTGGAGACACCGTATTGTATGGTAAGTACTCAGGTACAGAACTTACATTTGAGGGTAAGGACTTATTAATGATGAGAGAGTCAGATCTCCTTGCAATTATCTAAGATTCATTTATAAAAAAAGTAAAACAAAACAAACATGGCAAAGCAAATATTATTTGATACTAAAGCAAGAGACCAACTCAAAAAAGGAGTTGACCAACTAGCTAATGCAGTTAAAGTAACACTAGGCCCTAAAGGCAGAAATGTTGTAATAGATAAGAAATTTGGTTCACCAAACGTGACCAAAGATGGTGTCTCTGTTGCGAAGGAAATTGAACTTAAAGACCCCATCGAAAATATGGGTGCTCAAATGGTGAAAGAAGTAGCTTCTCGTACAGCGGATATAGCTGGCGACGGTACTACTACAGCTACAGTGTTGGCTCAAGCTATCGTAGCAGGAGGACTCAAAAACGTTGCTGCAGGGGCTAACCCTATGGACCTCAAAAGAGGTATAGACAAAGCAGTTTCAGCTATCAAAGGAAATTTAGAAAAACAAAGCGAAGTAGTAGGAGATGATTTTGACAAAATTGGTCAAGTAGCTTCTATCTCAGCAAACAATGACGGTGTTATCGGTTCATTGATTGCCGACGCAATGAAAAAAGTTGGTAAGAACGGTGTTATCACAGTAGAAGAAGCTAAAGGTACTGAAACCGAAGTAAGAACGGTAGAAGGTATGCAGTTTGACAGAGGTTATCTTTCTCCATACTTTGTTACCAATACAGAGAAAATGGAAGCAGATCTAGACTCACCATACATCCTTATTTGTGACAAAAAAATAAGCAGTATGAAGGAGTTGCTTCCTGTACTTGAGCAAACTGCACAAAGCGGTAAACCGCTTGTGATTATATCAGAAGAAGTAGAAGGCGAAGCACTTGCTACGCTCGTGGTAAATAAAATAAGAGGTTCACTTAAAGTAGCAGCAGTTAAGGCTCCAGGGTTTGGTGATAGAAGAAAAGCTATGCTACAAGATATCGCAATTTTAACAGGCGGTACCGTAATCAGTGAAGAGCAAGGGCGTAAGCTTGAGGATACCACGATTGAGATGCTTGGTACTTCTGAGAAAGTAACTATAGACAAGGAAAATACAGTTATTGTAAACGGTGCAGGTAAGGCTGCCGATATCAAAGGTCGTATCAACCAAATCAATGCTGAGATAGAAAATTCTACGTCAGATTACGATAAAGAAAAACTACAAGAGCGACTTGCTAAGCTTTCTGGTGGAGTTGCAGTACTTTATATAGGTGCAGCATCTGAGGTTGAGATGAAAGAGAAGAAGGACCGTGTAGACGATGCACTTGCAGCTACCAGAGCAGCTGTAGAAGAAGGTATCGTAGCGGGAGGTGGAGTTGCGTTTGTGAGAGCAATCGAATCTATCGCTAAACTTGAAGGAGATAATCCGGATGAGAATACGGGAATTAATATTATTCGCAGAGCTTTAGAAGAACCATTGAGACAAATCGTTGCCAATGCAGGCGGTGAAGGTTCAGTTGTGATTCAAAAAGTAAAAGAAGGTAAAAAAGACTTCGGTTACAATGCACGTACTGACGAGTATATGAATCTAATCAAAGCAGGAGTTATTGATCCTACTAAAGTAAGTAGAGTAGCATTAGAAAATGCAGCCTCAGTAGCAAGTATGTTGTTGACTACAGAATGTTTAATTGCCGATATTCCAGAAGCAGAAGCTCCACACGCACATGGCGGTGGCGGAATGCCAGATATGGGCGGCATGGGCGGTATGATGTAAGAAATTCTCCAAACACGCAGTGTTTGGCTAAGAATTTCTTATCCTTCTAAGGTAAACTTAGGAGGATCTCATCATCTTGAGCAGAAATCAATAAGGGAGCAGCCGTTTGGTTGCTCCTTTGTTTTTTTGTCAATAAATTGAGTTGTTCGTTTAATAATACTAACGGTTTGATCAACTCGTCGCGAGTATGAATACGTTAGTGGCTTTTCAAAATATACGGAGTGACATTTCTTAGCATAATCACCTTAAAGTTACAATGTTAGATTTACTTAAAACAATGGCAAAAAAACTGTTTTAGTAGAATAGTTTAAACTAGAATACAATGGTATAAAAAAGGCCGAGCTCTAAGCTCGGCCTTTTTTATATAAGATCTCTAATTTGAGCTTGCTGCTGCTGTATGATTCAAGCTATAATAACCAATGAGGTCTCAGTTAGAAAATTCTAAATTCCAATTTTAAATAATCTTTTGAATATCTGCTGCTATCTTGCTGGGAACCGTAGTGGGGGCATAGCGTTTTATCACTTTACCTTCTTTGTCTACAAGAAATTTGGTAAAGTTCCACTTAATTCGTGAGGTAAGGAATCCGCCTTTCTTCTTTTTAAGGTATTGGAACACCGGGTGAGTATGCTCTCCATTTACATCTATCTTTTCTGTCAACTGAAAAGTTACACCGTGGTTTATCTTACAGGCAGACTCCATAGTCTCATTTGTTTCAGGCTCCTGTCCTGCGAATTGATTGCAAGGGAATCCAAGAACTACAAGCCCTTTATCTTTATAAGTTTGATGTAGTTTTTCTAATCCGTCAAATTGTGGGGTCAATCCACATTTTGTAGCGGTGTTTATTATTAGTATTGGTTTGCCTTTGAAACTTTCCATTTCGAGTATCTCTCCTGAAGATTTTTTTGCTGCCAATGTGTAAAATTCACTCATGTTACTTGATGTTATTCTGCTTTATTTAAACAAAGTTAGGTTCATTTAGTTGCCTAAAGTTTATGATTAGTAAATACGTGTGTGGCCATTCTCACACATACTACGCACGAATGCCAGTGATTACTAAATTAATTTCAAGCACTAGAGGAATTCATTTACGCTGACTATCAGAGTTTTGCGATTGTTATTGCAAATAATATCAAATAAAGTAAAGATAGGTGTTGTGGGTTAAGA
>Ga0209137_1000534_pt1 | contig 39807 bp, 32 predicted proteins | sample SaaInl5LU_22_DNA_FD_184642 | JGI IMG/M metagenome (GOLD analysis project Ga0209137, IMG submission 184642) | Marine microbial communities from expanding oxygen minimum zones in the Saanich Inlet - ESP_105LU_22_DNA (SPAdes) (version 2) | ecosystem: Environmental > Aquatic > Marine > Intertidal... | reverse complement strand
GCATTAATCGCTAATTTTTCATCAGCAACAACTTCTAAAGCAGCAATAGCTACTGCTGCAGCAATTGGGTTACCTCCAAATGTAGAACCATGATTACCAGGTTTTATTACATTCATAACAGCATCATTTGCTAAAACAGCAGAAACAGGATACGCACCTCCACTTAATGCCTTACCTAATATTAAAACATCTGGTTTTACATCTGGTGTCCCTTCACAATTTTTATTTTCACAAGCACAATTACCACAAGTTGCTAATAAACGACCAGTTCTTGCAATTCCTGTTTGTACTTCATCTGCTATAAATAATACATTATGGTCTTCACAAAGTTGTTTTGCAGCTTTTAAATATCCTTCAGAAGGCACATAAACTCCAGCTTCTCCTTGAATTGGTTCTACTAAAAAGGCAGCAACATTAGGATTATTCTCTAAAGCTTCTTGTAATTCTTGTAGATTATCGTATTCAATTTTTATAAAACCTTTAGTATAAGGTCCAAAATTTTTGCGTGCTACAGGATCATTAGAAAATGAAATTATGGTTGTAGTTCTTCCATGAAAATTATTTTCACAAACAACTATTTCTGCTTTATTTTCATCTATCCCTTTAACTTCATAAGCCCATTTTCTAGCTATCTTTAAAGCAGTTTCTACAGCTTCTGCTCCAGTATTCATAGGTAATAACTTATCAAACCCAAAATATACAGACGCAAATTTCTCATACTTTCCAAGCATGTCATTATAGAAAGCTCTAGAAGTTAAGGTTAATGTTTTTGCTTGATTTGTCATAGCATCCACAATTTTTGGATGACAATGTCCTTGGTTTACAGCAGAGTAAGCAGATAAAAAGTCGTAATATTTTTTACCTTCTACATCCCAAACATGTACACCTTCTCCTCTTCTCAAAACCACTGGTAATGGATGATAATTGTGTGCACCATATTTGTTTTCTAATTCAATCGCTTGTTGCGAAGTCAGTTGTTCTAAAACAGCCATTTTTAATACTTTTTAATTAATAATAACCATTCCTGTTCTACCTTTATCCTTCTGAAAACCCAAGATGTTTGGTCAGAAATTCAGCGTGGGAAAGAAATCATCCCTGAAGAAAGACAAAAATAATAAATTAATCGAGAAAGTATTCTATTTTTGCAGTCAATAAATTATAGAAATGCCAAGAAGAGAACGAAATCCTTTTGTAAAAAGAAATCAAATTTTAGATTTAAAAATAGAAGATTATGCTTTTGGAGGAAAAGGAATAGCTAGAATTCATAATGAAAAAGGGAGTTTTGTCATTTTTGTACCCAACACTTTACCTGGTCAATTGGTAAAAGCTCAGATTAAAAAATCGAGTAAAAAATATGCAGAAGCAAAATTGATAGATGTTATAGAAAAATCTACTGATGAAGTTGATGTACCATATCAAGATATACCTGGTGCTCCTTATATTAATTTACCAATAGCATTACAACATCAATATAAAAAAGAAAGTACATTATCTCTTTTTAAAAGGATAGGAAAAGTAGATAACATTGAAGATTTATTTGATGAATTTATTACCTCTCCAAACGTGTTTCATTACAGAAATAAAATGGAATATGGTTTTTCTGCTATTGGTTATGATAGAGTATATAAAACAGATGTTGATGAATTTACGCTTGGTTTTAAAAGACGTGGTGTTTGGTGGATGGGAGATAATCTTGAAAAAGATTCTGGTTTGTTTGACAAACAGTTTGAAGACAACTTAAAAAACATAAGAAAATATTGTTTAGAAACAGGTTTACAACCTTGGCATGGTCCAAAAAAAGAAGGTTTTTTTAGATATTTTGTAGTTCGTAAATCATATAAAACCAATGAGTTATTATTTAATTTAGTAACAACATCTTATGACTTGTCTAAGTTTGATTTAAACAAATTTGCTAATTATTTAGTAGAATTATTTGGTACTAGAGTTGCTGGTTTATTACATACTATAAATGATGAAGTTGGAGATAGAACCATAGCAACTTCAGGCAGTATAAGTTTAGTTTATGGTAAAGACAAAATAGTGGAAGAGCTTTTAGGGTTAAACTTTGAAATAAGTATGAAAAGCTTTTTTCAAACCAATCCAAAATCTGCAGAAAAACTATATTCTAAAGTAGTTGATTATGTTTTAGAAGATAAATCTAAAGTAGATAATACTGTAGTTATGGATCTATTTTGTGGAACTGGTACTATTGGCCAAATTGTAGCTTCTAAAAGTGACAATGCAAAAATAATTGGTGTAGACATTGTAGCTTCTGCTATAGAAGATGCAAAAGAAAATGCAAAAAGAAATCATATAGAAGGTTTAGAATTCTATGCTGCAGATGTTGGTAAATTTTTAAATCAACATCCAGAATTTCAAAATAAAATTAAAACGATTATACTAGATCCTGCAAGAGCTGGTATTGCACCAAAAACGCTGCAAAAAATCATTAAATTAAATGCAGATAGAATGGTGTATGTTTCATGTAATCCTGCAACACAGGCAAGAGATACAGAAGCGTTAAGAGAAGCTAGTTATCAAATTAAAAAGATTAGCTTAGTAGATCAATTTCCTCATACCAGTCATATAGAAACAGTGGTTTTATTTGAGAAAAATTAGAGATTATGATTGTAACACCATTAATGATTATCTTTTTAATCATAGTATTTATTTTAGTATGGTTTTTTATAAAATCTATCGATGATCAAAGAAAATGGTTAAATATTATAATTACTATAGTTTTAACACCAGTAGTTTATTTCTACATATTTTATCCACTGTTAAACATTTTTAGTAGCTATCATCATCAAAAATATTTTAACGCTACTCAATGGTTAGAAAAACCAAATCTTAGATATGAAATGAGTAATTATATCATAGACGAAAAATTATTCATTGGAAAAACTAAAGAAGAAATAGAAAGTAAATTAGGCAAAAGCGAATGGTTTGGTTGGGATGATACTTTAAAAGCTAATTCAAAGCAAATTTGGAACTATAACTTAGGCTTTAAACCTGGAGCGTTTAATAATAATCAAGAATGTTTAGAGTTAATATTTAAAGAAAATAGAGTCATTGGTTGTAAGCAATATCAGTTAGAAAAAACTTACGATTAAAAACTTATAAACAAAAATATCTGTACCTTAATTTTCACTTAGTAAATTATTACTTTTGAATTATGAAAAAACTATCAAATCAAGAAATTGAAAAACGAATAGAAAACCTAATTGACTGGGATTTTTATGAAGATGCATTACACACAGATTTTGAGTTCGACAACTTTAAAGATTGTATGTCTGCAATGAATAGAATCGCTTTTGAATGTGAAGCCTTAAATCATCATCCAGAATGGACAAATGTTTACAATACTTTAGAAATTAGACTTACAACTCATGATGCTGATGGTGTTACAGAATTAGATTTTAAATTAGCAGAAGCTATTAATAAAATAGTTGAAGTAGAAGAATAACATGAAGAAAACAATAGTAACTTTATTATTATTGATGATCATTTGGAGTTGCACTAAAGATGATTTTTGTACACAATCTCCTGTTACTCCAAATTTAATTTTACGTTTTTATGATGATATAAATAGAGGTGATTTAAAATCTACTTCTGGCTTATATGTTTGGGCAGAAAATAAAGATACTATTTTTATCAACCAAGCAACAGATTCTTTAGTAATTCCTTTAAATACAGCTTCAAACCAAACTATTTATAATCTTTCTGAAGGAAATGTAGTCAATCAATTTACCATCAACTACACAATAAGAAATGAATTTGTATCACGCTCATGTGGTTTTAAATCTATTTATGAAAATGTAACATTTTCTTCTAGCAGTACTTGGATTACTGACTTTACACCTACAACACTAACATCTATAGAAAATCAAAACTCAGCTCATGTACAGATATTTCATTAGTATTATTTTCTGTTTTGTTGTAGTTTCTACTTTTTCACAAGAACAAACTAAAAAAGTAGAAGAAAAGAATGATTCTATTGTGTATACTTCTCCTTATGGAATTCGATTAGGAATAGACATTAGTAAACCCATTAAAGCAGCTATTGATGGTGATTATAATAGTGGTTTAGAAATTATTGCAGATTATAGAATTTCTAAACGCTTTTTCATTGCTGCAGAATTAGGTTTTGAAGATGAAACAACACAAGAAGATTATTCTAAGTCAACAGCTAAAGGAAGCTATATAAGATTAGGTTTTAACTATAATGCTTATGAGAATTGGTTAGATATGAACAATGAAATTTTTGTAGGTTTAAGATATGGATTTAGTGTTTTTGATCAAACATTAAATAGTTATTCTCCAAATGTAAATAATCCTTATTTCCCAACTACTCCAATAAATACTCCAGTAACAACAAGTTTAAATTCACATTGGACAGAATTTATGTTTGGTCTAAAAGTAGAAACTTTTAAAAACTTTTTTATTGGTGCCAGCTTTTCTTTTAAAGTATTATTAAATGTAAAAGAACCAGATAATTTTAAAACATTATACTCCCCAGGTTTTAATAGGATTTTTGAAAGTGGAACAGGTTTTGGATTTAACTATACATTATCTTATTTAATACCTTTTAAAAAGAAATAATAAATATTTACTAAATTTAAATTCCTAAAAAATAATAATTCAGAAAAAACTGGGCTTTTTTTTAAAAATTTATGAGCTCTTTTTTTACTAACTTTAACTCGAATTTATAGAACATGAATAAAATTCCAAGTGTAAATTTAGCTGACTTTTTATCTAATGATGAAAGCAGAAAACAAAAATTTATCAAAGAAATAGGACACGCATATGAAAATATAGGATTTGTTGCCTTAAAAGGTCATTTCTTAGATGATAAATTGGTAGATGAATTGTATGCAGAAATCAAAAACTTTTTTGATTTACCTACAGCAATAAAAGAAAAATATGAAATACCAGGAATTGGTGGTCAAAGAGGTTATGTTTCATTTGGTAAAGAATCTGCAAAAGGTAAAAAAGAAGCCGATTTAAAAGAATTTTGGCATTTTGGTCAATATGTAGATGCAGACTCTAAATATGCAAAAGAGTATCCAGAAAATGTAATTGTAGAAGAACTTCCAAAATTTAATGAAGTAGGTAAAGAAGCTTACCAAATGTTAGAAAAAACAGCAAAATTTGTGTTGCGATCTCTAGCTTTACATTTAGGTTTAGAAGAAACTTATTTTGACAATTATATTAAAAACGGAAATAGTATTTTAAGACCTATACACTACCCTCCTATTAAAACTGAACCAAAAGGTGCAGAAAGAGCTGCTGCTCATGGAGACATTAATTTAATTACTTTATTAATGGGTGCACAAGGTAAAGGGTTACAAGTACAAAATCATAAAGGAGAATGGATAGATGCTATTGCAGAACCAAATGAATTAATGATTAATGTAGGTGATATGTTATCTAGACATAGTAACAATAAATTAAAGTCTACAATTCATAGAGTTACAAATCCTCCAAAAGAAATGTGGGGTACTTCTCGTTATTCGATTCCATTTTTTATGCATCCTATTTCTGATATGAAATTAGATGTTTTAGAAAATTGTATAGATGATGAAAACCCAAAACAATTTGAAGATATTACAGCTGGTGAGTTTTTAGATGAACGTTTAAAAGAATTAGGATTAAAAAAATAATGGATTTAAAAGATCAACTTAAAAACTTATTTCCAGATCATCAAGAAACTCCTGAACCTGTTAAGGAAAAATCGAATATATGGTTACAAGACGAACCAATTATTTGTAAATACGAAAAAAGAAAAGGTAAACCTATTACAATAATTGAAGGTTATAATGGGGCAACTAAAGACTTTAAAATACTAGCTAAAGAAATAAAAACAAAACTTTCTGTTGGTGGTAGTTTTAAAGACGAAAAAATAATAATTCAAGGAGATTATAGAGATAAAATAATGGCTATGTTAAAAGAAAAGGGATTTAAAGTAAAACGTGTTGGTGGATAATAATTAATCAACACAATAAATAAAACCAAAAAACGTTAGTAAATTATTTATGGGGACTTCAATTTTACACATTACAAATGGTGATAGTACTACTAATTATCTTAAAGAATTAAATTTTTCTGGTGATTTTATTACTTGGAGAGAAATGCTTTGTGAAGGTAAAACTACTACAGATGTAGGTAGTGAATCTTTTTGGAAAAGTAGATATGACTTTTTTAAAACTTCATACAAAGTAAGCAAACAAAAGTTTATAGATTATACTTTAAAAGAATATAGAGCACTTTGTAACAAAAAAAACACCAATGAAATAGTGCTTTGGTTTGAGCATGATTTATTCTGTCAAATTAATATGATTGCTGTTATAAGCTGGTTAAAAAGATATAGAAAAGGTTATCATATATCTTTAGTTTGTAGTGGAAAAGTAAAAGGCTCTAAAAAATTAAAATCTTTAGTAGAACTAAAAGAAAACCAAATAAATAATCATTATAAGAAAAGAATTACACTTACACAAGATGATATTGAATACGCAGATTACATTTGGCAATTATATTGTTCAGACTCTCCTCTTCGTTTAGAAACTGTTTACAAATTCGATCCAATGTCTCCTTTTCAATATTTGGCAAGTGCAATAGAAGCCCATATTTTAAGATTTCCTTCTTTAGAAAATGGTTTAAATAAAATTGAAACTTCAATCTTACAAACAGCTAATGAAAATACTTTAACTTCAAAAGATAAGTTAGTTGGCAAATTATTAAAAGATGGAGAAGTTTACGGTTTTGGAGATTTACAATATTTTAATAAAATTAATCATTTAAGTAAATTATTTTATTCCTTTAATCCAGTTAAATTAAATAAGAAAGGTAAACAAGTTTTAGAGAATCAACTTAACTTTTATGCTCAATTAAGAAATGATGAAGCATATTTAGGTGGTTCTAAAAAATATAGTTTCTTGTTTAATCATCAATCAGAAAAATTATTGCAAATTACTTCTTAGATGTCTATAAAAAAATCTGAATTAATTTTAAATCCAGATGGTAGTGTCTATCATTTAAATTTAAAACCAGAAAATATTGCAAAAAACATAATTTTTGTTGGTGATTTAAATAGAGTTGATAAGGTTACAAAACACTTTGAATCTATTGACTTTACTACTCAAAAAAGAGAGTTTAAAACAGTTTCTGGATATTATAAAAATAAGCGTTTAACAGTTATTTCTACTGGTATAGGTCCAGATAATATTGATATTGTTTTAAATGAATTAGATGCATTAGTTAATATAGATTTAGATACTAGAGCAATAAAAAAAGAGTTAACTCAGTTAAATATTATTAGAATTGGCACTTCTGGTTCTTTACAAAAAGATATACCTATAGATTCCTTTTTACTAAGCTCACATGCTATAGATTTAAGTGGCATGTTGCTATCTTATCAAGTAGATGGAATTTCTCATCCAAAAATTGAAAAAGCTTTTATAAAACACACAAATTGGAATGAAAAAAAATCATATCCAATTGTAATTGCAAACTCTATTGATTTAGGGAAAAAATTATCTTCTAAAAGCATTTATCAAGGTATAACAGCCACTGCTGGTGGATTTTATGGACCTCAAGGAAGAGTTTTACGATTAGCCATACAAGACCCAGAATTAAATCATAAAATAGATAGTTTTAATTTTGAAGGAAACAGAATTACAAATTTAGAAATGGAAACTTCTGCGATTTACGGTTTATCAAAGCTTTTAGGACATCAAGCAGTTTCTATGAATGCTATCATAGCTAATAGAGCAAATGGTACTTTTAGTGAAAATCCATATAAAGTAGTAGATGATTTAATTCTATACACTTTAGATAAAATTGTAAGTTAAAGATGATAAATCTAAAAGTTGGTGGTGTACCAGAACATTTTAATTATCCTTGGTATATTACCCTAAAAAATAAAGAATACACTAAACATAATATTAATTTACGCTGGCAAGATTTTCATGGTGGTACAGGTCAAATGTGCAAAGCTTTAAGAGAAGGCACAGTTGATATTGCTATAGTATTAACAGAAGGTATAATTAAAGATATTGCAGCTGGTAATCCTTCTAAAATTGTACAGACTTATGTTAAATCTCCACTCATTTGGGGTATACATGTTGCTGCAAAGTCAAGTTTTAAATCTATTTCAGATTTAGAAAATGCTACAATTGCAATTAGTAGATATGGATCTGGATCACATTTAATGGCAATTGTAAATGCTTATAATCAAGGTTGGGATATTTCTAATCTTAAATTTAACGTTGTCAAAGATCTACAAGGAGGAATTGATGCACTTATCAATGGAAGTGCAGACTATTTTATGTGGGAACATTTTACAACTAAACCCTATGTAGATAATGGAATCTTTAGAAGAATAGATGACTGCCCTACTCCTTGGCCCTGTTTTGTAATTGCAGTTCGTAATGAAATTTTAAATCAAAATCCTGAAGCAGTAAAAAATGTATTAAACGTAATTAATGAAACAACAAAATATTTTAAGAAAATTAAAGGAATAGATGTAATACTTGCAAAACGTTATGAACAACAGTTAGAAGACATAAAAGAATGGTTAAGTATTACTGAATGGAATGATGGAAAACCTATCACTACAAATTTAATTACACGCATTCAAAATAAAATGATAACCTTTAACGTTATTGATGAGAAGAAAAATTCTAAAGGTTTCATAAAAAATATGTACATTTAAGCCATGAAAAAAGTAGCCCTTAAAAAATTCGTATTTATTGCAATTTGTATTTTAGGTATTGTTTGTTTTTCTTCATGCAGAAGTACATCTAGTTCATGTGGCCTAGCAGATTACCAACCAACTACTCAAACAACATTACAGCAAGTTGATTTAACTTAAATTAATTTGTTTCTTATTTTCAAATTCAATGAATCCGCTTTTAAGCGGATTTTTTTTACCAATTAATTGCTTTAAATCCTTTTGACAGTAGTATTTCATTAGTTTTTGAAAAATGCTGATTACCAAACCAATAGCCTCTATTTGCACTTAATGGTGAAGGATGACCTGATTCTAAAATAAAGTGCTTTTTTTTATCAATCAATTTTGCTTTTTTCTTTGCAAAACCACCCCACAATAAAAAAATTACATGTTCTTTATTATTAGAAATTTGCTTAATTACTTCATCTGTAAATGTCTCCCAACCTTTTTTCTGGTGACTTCCAGCTTCATGAGCTCTTACTGTTAAGGTTGCATTTAATAATAAAACACCTTGTTTTGCCCACATTTCTAAGTTTCCACTTTTAGGATAAGCTTTATTTAAATCTGTAGAGATTTCTTTAAAAATATTGATTAATGAAGGTGGATGTGCAATACCATCTTTTACAGAAAAGCATAAACCATTAGCTTGATTTGGTCCATGATATGGATCTTGACCCAAAATAACCACCTTAACATCATTAAAAGAACAAAAGTCAAAAGCTGCAAAAATATCTGATCCTTTAGGGTAACATGTATTTTTAGAATATTCATTTTTTACAAATTCAACTAAATCTTTAAAATAAGATTTCTCAAACTCTTTTTCTAAAATATTTTTCCAGCTATTCGCAATATTTACTTGCATTGTTTCTTATTTTTGTAAGGCTATCAAATATACTATTTTGAGTAAAAATATATCAGAAAAAACATTACAAGATTTAGAGTTTACAACTGTATTAACTCAAATTTCTGAATTTTGTATATCTAGTTTGGGTAAAGAAAAAGTTTCTGAAATTAAACCTATTGTAGGTAAACAAAAACTTCTTCGAGAATTATACTTAGTAGATGAATATTTATCATCTTTTGAGAGTGATAATCGCATACCAAATCATGGTTTTGATAATATTTCAGAAAGTATTAAAAGATTGGCAATCGAGAATAGTTTTTTAGAAACAGATGCCTTTTTAAAAATCGCAACAACTTCTAACACTGTAAATGAGCAAATAAAGTTTTTTAAAAAATTTGAGGTACAGTTTCCTACTTTTTATCAACTTACTCAAAATATAGAATTTACAACTTATATTAATGATGAAATAAAAAAAATCATTGAAATATCAGGAGAAGTAAAAAACAATGCTTCATCAGAGTTAAAACAAATAAGAAGAAGCATAAATAATGTTAGAGGTAAAATTGGAGCTAGTTTTTCTTCTGCCCTTTCAAAAGCTATTGCAGCAGGTTATTTAGATGATATTAAAGAAACCATTGTAGATAATCAACGTGTTTTAGCTGTTTTAGCCATGCATAGAAGAAAAGTTTCTGGTAGCTTGTTAGGTTCGTCTAAATCTGGTAATATCGTTTATATTGCTCCTCAAGCAACATTAGCATATAGTAGAGAATATCAAAATTTAGTTTATGAAGAAAAACAAGAGGTTGTTCGAATTTTAAAAGAACTATCTAGTTTATTAAGACCTCAAGTTTCTTTATTAAAAACTTATGTGAATTTTTTAGCTCATTTAGATTCAATAGGAGCTAAAGCAAAATATGCTAAAGAAATAAATGCGATTCTTCCTAAAATTTTAGACAAGAAAAAAATCTATTTTAAAAATGCTTATCATCCTATTTTAAGAAGAAAAAATAATGTACAGAAAATAGAAACTGTTCCACAAACTTTAAGTTTACATGATAATCAACAAATAATTGTTATTTCTGGGCCTAATGCAGGTGGAAAAAGTATCACTTTAAAAACGATTGGTTTACTGCAAGTAATGATTCAAAGTGGTATATTAATTCCTGTTGATGAACGAAGTGAAACTTATATTTTTGATACCATATTAACAGATATAGGTGACAACCAGTCTATTGAAAATCAATTAAGTACGTATAGTTATCGATTAAAAAATATGCGCTATTTTTTAAGAAAATGTAATGATAACACATTATTTTTAATTGATGAATTTGGTACTGGCTCAGATCCTGAACTTGGAGGTGCTTTAGCTGAAATATTTTTAGAAGAATTTTATGGTAAAAATGCTTTTGGAATAATAACAACACATTATGCCAATCTAAAAGTATTAGCCAATGAGTTAGATAATGTTACAAATGCTAACATGCAATTTAACGAAAAGACCCTAGAGCCTTTGTATAAATTGTTTATTGGTCAAGCAGGTAGTTCTTTTACTTTTGAGGTTGCACAAAAAAATGGGATTCCTTTTAGCTTGATCAATAAAGCTAAAAAAAGAGTAGAAACTGGTAAAATAAGATTAGATAAAACCATTTCTAAACTACAAAAAGAGAGAAATAAACTACAAGCTAAAACAGAAACTTTAGAAAAACAAAAAACTAAAGAACAAGAATATTTAGAGACTTTAAAGGAAAAGGAAGAAAGAATACAAGATAAATTAGTTGGGTTTCAGAATTTATATGATAATAATCAACGAATGCTTTCTTTAGGTAGAAAGATAAATGAATTATTAAATAAATATTTTCAAACAAATAATAAAAAAGAGCTCACAACTAATTTTAATAAATGGGTTGCAGACGAAAAAGTAAAACACACAAAGAAAAATCCTTCTAAACCAAAAACTAAATCACAAAAACAAAAAGCAAAAATTGTTGCTAAACAAATGGAAGAAACCATTAAAAAAGTAGAAAAAGAGGTTTTAGACAAAGTGGTTACTGTTAGAAAAGAAAAAAAGAAAGAAGAAGCTAAAATTGCAAAAGAAAAAGCTAGCTATAATTATAAAATTGGTGACAAAGTAAAAATTATAGATTCGAACTCTGTAGGTACTATTGATGTAATTGATAAGAAAAAAGTAACTATTAATTATGGCATTTTTACCACAAAAACTACAATTGATAAATTAGAATTAGTACAAAAAGCTAAATAGTATTATCTTAAATCATCATAAAAATTCTTAATATCAGTTAAATACTGTTAAGAATATATTAAAGTGAATTTTTAGTTGAAACGTTTTTAAAGGACAGACGTCTTTTAGATGTAATCGTTTAACTTAATACACTTATTATGAGAAATTTAAAATCAATCATCGCAATTTTCGCTATTAGTATAGCAACAACTTTTTCTACGTCTGCAATAGATAATGGACCAAAAAAGGTAACTCAAAAATTAAGAACTGAAATTGTTTCTATGTTAGGAAACACAGTAAAATTAGATATCAATTCTTCAAGTACTGCAGAAATATCATTTATGGTAAATAATAAAAATGAGTTAGTAGTAGTTTCTGTAGATTCTAAGGTTTCTGAATTTCAATCTATTGTAAAAACCAAATTAAATTATAAAAAGCTAAATTTTAAAGGAGCTAAAAAAGGAGAAATCTATAGAGTGCCTGTAAAATTAAAAGCTAGTTAGAAACAACTGGTTGGTTAGTTGGTGCCCAATGTTAGATACGTCTAAGTTGGGCATTTTTAAATAAAAAAAAACTCCTTAATTTTCAGGAGTTTTTTTTATTAAGTAAATAATTAAATTAAGCGTTTTGCTTCTTAATTAAGTTTAAAGCAGAACCTTCTTTATACCAAGCAATTTGTGCTTCGTTATAAGTGTGATTTACTTTAATCATATCTTTACTTCCATCTGCGTGAACAACCTCTATTGTTAAAGGCTTTTCAGGTGCAAACTCATTTAAATCAACAAAGTTAAAAGTATCATCTTCTTGAATTAAATCATAATCAGCTTCGTTAGCAAAAGTAAGACCTAACATACCTTGCTTTTTCAAGTTTGTTTCATGAATTCTAGCAAAAGATTTTACGATAACAGCAGCAACACCTAGGTGTCTTGGTTGCATTGCAGCATGCTCTCTTGAAGAACCTTCACCATAATTATGATCACCAATAACAACTGTTTTTATTCCTGCTTTTTTGTATGCTCTTTGAGTTGCTGGTACAGCATCATACTCACCTGTTAATTGGTTCTTTACAAAGTTTGTTTTTTTGTTAAAAGCATTTACTGCACCAATTAATGTATTATTTGCAATGTTATCTAAATGACCTCTAAAACGTAACCAAGGGCCAGCCATAGAAATATGGTCAGTAGTACATTTTCCAAAAGCTTTAATTAATAATTTTGCTCCAGTTATTGATTCTCCTAAAGGTTCAAATGGAGTTAATAATTGTAATCTTTCAGAATCATCATTAACGGTAACAACAACATCACTGCCATCTTCTTTAGGAGCTAAGTAACCATTTTCTTTTACTTCAAAACCTTTAGGTGGTAATTCCCATCCAGTTGGTTCATCTAACATTACTTCTTCTCCATTTTCGTTAATTAACTTATCTGTCATTGGATTAAAATCTAAACGACCTGCAATTGCAATAGCAGCAGTTAATTCTGGTGAAGCAACAAAGGCATGTGTATTTGGATTACCATCTGCTCTTTTTGCAAAGTTTCTATTGAATGAATGTACAATACTGTTTTTTGGAGCATTTTTAGGATCTGAATATCTAGCCCATTGACCAATACATGGTCCACAAGCGTTGGTAAATATTTTAGCATCTAATTTTTCGAAAATACCTAAAATTCCATCTCTGTCTGCAGTATATCTTACTTGTTCAGAACCTGGGTTAATTCCAAATTCTGCTTTTGTTTTTAATCCTTTATCTAAGGCTTGTTGTGCAATTGAAGATGCTCTTGATAAATCTTCATAAGAAGAGTTTGTACAAGAACCAATTAATCCCCATTCTACTTGCATTGGCCAATCATTAGCTTTTGCTTTTTCTGTCATTTCTTTACCAACAGCTGTAGATAAATCAGGTGTAAAAGGTCCGTTTAATAATGGGCCTAATTCTGATAAGTTGATTTCAATTACTTGATCAAAATATTGTTCTGGATTTGCATATACTTCTGCATCTGCAGTTAAATATTCTTTTACTTCGTTAGCTGCATCTGCAACATCAGATCTATCTGTAGCACGTAAATAACGTTCCATAGATTCGTCATAACCAAAAGTAGAAGTTGTTGCACCAATTTCTGCACCCATGTTACAAATTGTTCCTTTACCTGTACAAGACATAGATGTAGCACCAGGACCAAAATATTCTACAATAGCACCTGTACCTCCTTTTACTGTTAAAATCTCAGCAACTTTTAATATAACATCTTTTGGAGCTGTCCAACCAGAAAGCTTACCTGTTAATTTTACTCCAATTAATTTTGGAAATTTTAATTCCCAAGCCATACCAGCCATAACATCAACAGCATCTGCACCACCAACACCAATAGCAACCATACCTAAACCACCAGCATTAACTGTGTGAGAATCTGTACCAATCATCATTCCTCCTGGAAAAGCATAATTTTCTAAAACTACCTGATGAATAATTCCTGCTCCTGGTTTCCAAAAACCAATTCCATATTTGTTAGAAACAGACTCTAAAAAGTTAAAAACTTCACTACTTGTATTATTAGCGTGTTTTAAATCTTTAGCAGCTCCTTCTTTTGCTTGTATTAAGTGATCACAATGCACAGTAGTAGGTACAGCAACTTTGGCTTTACCTGCTTGCATAAATTGTAATAAAGCCATTTGAGCTGTTGCATCTTGACAAGCAATTCTGTCTGGTGCAAAATCAACATAATCTTTTCCTCTTGTAAATGCTTTATTAGGTTTACCATCCCAAAGATGAGAATATAAAATCTTCTCAGCTAACGTTAATGGTTTTCCAGTAATTTCACGAGCAGCATCTACGCGATCAGCCATATTTGCATACACATTTTTGATCATATCAATATCAAAAGCCATATCTATTTATAAGTTTTAATTTTAGTAGCACAAATTTACATTTTTAAAACCAAATATTGAAAAATAAATAATAGAAAGCTCTAATTACTGAATAAAAAAAAGCGATTTTAAAATATCTTATTAATAATTCAAAGAAAAAGTGATTTTCAGCAATTTATCTGAAAGTTTTGTAAAAAGCAGACTTATAAGCCGAATTCTGTATCCTTAATAAAATTTAAGGCTCTTATCATTTATCTAGTCAAGACATTACTGTCATGATCTATCTGCCTACCCTTTAGAATCGAGCGAGTAACTCTCAAGCTCTAATATACATGGCATTGCACCTCATAGAGTTTACCTGGTTTCACTACAGCCTAACTGTACTTGCTTTCTGTTGCACTTGTCCTCAACTTACGTTGGACGGATGTTATCCGCTATGAATACTCTTTGGTGTCCGGACTTTCCTCTTTATTCTTAAAATAAAGCGATAAGATAAGTCTGCTATTGCAAAATTAGCTCTTTTAAAATTCATAAAAAAACCCACTTAAACAAAAGTATAAGTGGGAAAAATTGCTATGAAAAAGAAAAAGTGTTATCGATTTCTCAATAACACTACAAATATAATTTAAACAATCTGATTTTAAGATGATTAAACAAATATTTTCTCTTAAAACTAAAGTTTTAATATTTTTTTAAGAAAACATATCTTTTACCTTTTCAAAAAAGGATTTGTCAGATTTATTTGGGTTAGGAGAAAAATTATCGTTCTCTAACATATTCTCAAAAAATGTCTTTTGTTCTTTGTCTAGTTCTTGTGGCGTCCAAACATTTATATGGATTAAAAAGTCTCCTGTACCATAACGTTCAATACTTGGTAAACCTTTACCTTTTAATCTTAAAATCTTCCCAGACTGTGTACCTGCATCAATTTTAATTTTTACCTTACCAGTAACAGTTTCTACTTCTTTACTAGTACCTAAAACTGCTTCAGAAAAATTTATATATAAATCGTAATGAATATTTGTTCCTTCTCTTTTTAATTTTTCGTGAGGTACTTCTTCAATTAAAACTAATAAATCGCCTGAAATAGAGTTTTTTCCTGGTGCATCATTTCCTTTTCCTCCAACTTTTAATTGAACACCTTCTGTTACACCAGCTGGTATATTGATTGAAACAGTTTCTTCTTTTACAATCAATCCTTGTGCATCTGCTCCATTTGGTTTAGAACTTATAATTTCTCCAGCTCCAGAACATGTAGAACAAGTTGTTGCTGTTTGCATTCTACCCAAAATTGTGTTGGTAACTCGCATTTGTTGTCCAGATCCATTACAAGTAGAACATGTTTTATATTTTACACCCTCAGCTTGAACTTTTCTTCTAACTTTTACTTTCTTTTCTATTCCTTTGGCAATTTCTTCTAAAGTAAGTTTTACACGAATTCTCATGTTGGTTCCTTTAACTCTAGCTTGTCTTTGGCCTCCTCCACCAAAGCCGCCAAAACCACCTCCAAAACCACCTCCAAAGATGTCTCCAAATTGGCTAAATATGTCTTCCATATTCATGCCTCCTCCACCAAAACCACCTCCTCCTTGAGGGCCATCAAAAGCAGCATGACCATACTGATCATACCTAGCTTTTTTATTTTCATCACTTAATACTTCATAAGCTTCAGCAGCCTTTTTAAAGTTTTCTTCAGCAGTTTTATCTCCAGGGTTTTTATCTGGATGATATTTTATAGCCATTTTTCTATAAGCTTTCTTTATTTCTGCTTGTGATGCTGACTTTGATATACCTAATATTTCGTAAAAATCTTGTTTTGCCATTATTTTTAGTTTGCAGTTTGCAGTTTTCAGTTAGCAGTCAGAATTAATGACTACTGCTACTGTATACTGAAAACTAATTACTGTCCTATTACTACTTTTGGATAACGAATAATTTTATCGCCCAACTTGTATCCTTTTTCTACACAATCTATTACCTTACCTTTTAATTCTTCTGATGGTGCAGGAATTTGAGTAATTGCTTCATGAATTTCTGCATCAAATGTATCACCAGCATTTACATCGATTGCTGTTAATCCTTTTTGAGTTAATGTGTTTTTTAACTTATCACTTATTAACTGCATTCCTTTTAACAACTCTTTGTCTTTGGCTTTTTTAATTTCTGCCAATCCTCTATCAAAATCGTCCATAATTGGCAGTAAAGCCGTCATTAATTCTTGACCTGCAGTTTTAAATAATTCAATTCTTTCTTTAGTTGTTCTTTTCTTATAATTCTCGAACTCTGCAAAAAGACGTAAAAACTTATCTTTTTCTACTTGAATTAATTCTTCAGCAGAAGGTTCTTCTTTTTTATTTTCTTCTACAACGTCTTGATTTTCTTCAACTTGTGATGTAGTTTCTTCTTTATTTAATTCTTCTTCTTTGATTTCTTCTTTGTTACTCATTTTTCAGTAATCATTAAATTGTTTACAATTTATTGTCAAAAATTTTGCCAATAAAAAAATAGTGTCAATTTGACACTATTTTTAATTAATATAAATTTATTTTTTAGTCTATTCTTTCAATTTTAGCACCAATAGATTTTAAACGAGCTTCGATATTTTCGTAACCTCTGTCTATTTGTTCTATATTATTTATAATTGATGTACCTTTTGCAGATAAAGCAGCTATTAATAAAGAAATACCAGCTCTAATATCTGGAGAAGTCATTTTTGTTGCTTTTAATTGGCTTTGAAAATTGTGTCCTATAACAGTTGCTCTATGTGGGTCACATAAAATAACTTTTGCTCCCATATCTATTAATTTATCTACAAAGAACAAACGACTTTCAAACATTTTTTGATGTATTAAAACTGTACCTTTTGCTTGAGTCGCTATTACTAATACAATACTTAATAAATCTGGAGTAAATCCTGGCCATGGAGCATCTGCAACTGTTAATACAGAACCATCTATGTAATTTTGAATTTCATAAGAATCTTGTTCTGGAATATAAATATCATCTCCTCTTTTTTCAAATTGAATTCCTAATTTTCTAAAAACATCAGGTATTTGACCTAGATTTTCCCAACTTACATTTTTAATAGTTAATTCTGATCTAGTCATTACAGCAACACCAATCCAAGAACCAATTTCTATCATATCTGGTAAAACAGTATGCTCACATCCTTTTAACTCTTTAACACCATTAATAGTTAATAAATTAGAACCAACACCTGTAATATTTGCCCCCATAGAATTCAGCATTTTACATAACTGTTGAATATAGGGTTCGCAAGCAGCATTATAAATAGTTGTAGTACCAGTTGCTAAAACTGCAGACATTAAAATATTTGCAGTACCAGTTACAGAAGCTTCATCTAACAACATGTCAGTACCAAACAATTCTTCTGCTTCTACTCCGTAAAAATTATCTTCTTTATTATATCTGAATTTAGCTCCAAGATTGATAAATCCTTCAAAATGAGTATCTAATCTTCTTCTACCTATTTTATCTCCTCCTGGTTTTGGAATATATCCTTTTCCAAATCTTGCCAACAAAGGACCAACAATCATAATTGAACCTCTTAATGAACTTCCATCTCTTTTAAAATCTGAAGACTCTAAATAACCAAGATTAATTTCATCTGCTTGAAAAGAATATGAATTTGAACTTAATTTGTTGACTTTTACACCTAGTTCACCAAGAATAAAAATCAATTTATTTACATCAATAATATCAGGAACATTATTAATAATTACTTTTTCTGGAGTTAATAAAACTGCACATAGTATTTGTAAAACTTCATTTTTAGCTCCTTGAGGAGTGATGGTTCCTTGTAATTTATGACCACCTTCAATTTTAAATGATGCCATTGATTAATATCTTTTTCTTCCTTTATTGTTGTGATGTGATTTTTTGTGATTGCTTTTGTTCTGACCTTGAGAACTTCTTTTTCTTAACAAGTTTTTACTTTCACTCAATTCTTCATCAGATTTTCTTAAATCTATTTTACCATCAGATAAATCATATAAATGGTTAAAAATAACAAGATCATCTACAGTGTCTTTATTCCAATTTAAATAACATTTTTTCATGTGATTTGCAATCGTAAAAACTAATGCTTCTTTCATATCTCCTTCTTCCCAGCTTAAAGCAACATTAATCATGGTTTGGATATTTTTACCATAATAACGATATTTTGAAGCTGCTCTAGGATATGCTAAAGGTTCTGGTTTTTCTTGTAATTCTTCTCTTGAAGGCTGTGGATATGGAGAATCTGCATCTAATTTAAAATCAGACATGATAAAGAGTTGATCCCATAATTTATGTTTAAAATCTGGCACATCTCTTAAATGTGGTTGTAAGTTACCCATTACATCTACAATAGCTTTAGCCATTGTATTACGTTCTTCTTTACTTTCTAAAGCTACACAATGATTTACTAATTTTTGAATATGTCTACCATATTCTGGAATAATCATTAATGTTCTTTCTGAATTATATTCTAAGTCGAATGTCATTTATATGTTTTTGTGAAGTAATTTTTGGTTTGCACCAAAAATAAAAATCTTATTGCTGTAGTTATTTAACGCTGCAAAATAACGATTTATTTTCAGTTTATAGAATTGATTTTTAAAAATATATTAGCCAAGTACTTTTAGCTTTGCAAATTGTAATAATAACTTTTTCTTACCAACTGTACCAAATTGAATTTCAGCTTTTTTATTTGGCCCTTTACCCTCTAGTGCTAATACTTTTCCTCTTCCAAATCTATTATGTTCTACAATATTACCAACAGTAACATTATCATCAAATAAGTTAGTTTTTGTTGATGAAGATGGAGTCACTTTTTTTAAATTCTTAGGAATTTCTATTTCTTTCTTTTTTAAAAGTTCTCTTTCTTTTTTCTTTCTTTGAATTGGCTTTTGAAAACGAATACCTTTTGGTGCATCATCGAACAAACTTTTATCTACAAAACGATTTATAGAAGGTTCTGGAACCTTTGGTGTTAAGTAATTTAAAAACTGTTCATCTATCTCTTCTAAAAATCTACTAGGTTCAGAATCTATTAATTTACCCCACCTATAACGAGTTTGCGCATACGTTAAATAAGCTACTTTTTCTGCTCTAGTTAAAGCCACATAAAACAACCTTCTCTCCTCTTCTAACTCACTTCTAGTATTCATACTCATAGCAGAAGGAAATAAGTTTTCTTCTAAACCAACTATATAAATGTATTTATACTCTAAACCTTTAGATTGATGAATGGTCATTAAAGAAACACTTGGTTTATCATTATCTTTTTTAGAATCAAAATCTGTAGCTAAAGCAACATCTTCTAAAAAAGCTGTTAAACTTGCATCTTCTCCTTGTTCTATTTTATCAGTGATAAAATCTTTTATTCCATTTAATAATTCTTGAACATTTTCTACCTTACTAACAGCTTCAGGAGTACCGTCTTTTTCTAAGTCTTTAATAAGACGAACTTGTTTTACAACAATTTCTGCAATTTCAAAAGCATTTTTTGTTTGAGCTTCTATTTGAAAACGCAAAATCATATTCATAAAATTCTGCAACTTATTTTTTGTGCTAGAATTTATTTTAATATCGATTTTATCAATATATTTTATAATATCAAAAATTGATTTTTTATAATGGTTTGCTGCAATAGTAAGCCTATCTATAGTTGTTGCTCCAATTCCTCTTGCTGGGTAATTAATAATTCTTTTTAAAGCTTCCTCATCATTTGGATTAATTAGAATGCGTAAATAAGATAAAATATCTTTGATTTCTTTTCTTTGATAAAAAGAAATACCACCATAAATTTTATAATCGATATTCTTTTTACGTAAAGCATCTTCTATTGCTCTAGACTGAGAGTTTGTTCTATAAAGCACACAAAAATCATCTGGCTTTAATTGATGATTCATCATATTCTCCCAAATAGATTGTGCCACAAAACGTCCTTCTTCACCATCAGAAATTGTACGCATTACATTTATAGAATCACCTGCATCATTACTTGTCCAAACTTCTTTATCTAATTTGGTTTTGTTTCTTGCTATAACAGAATTCGCAGCATTTACAATATTTTTAGTTGATCTATAATTTTGCTCTAACTTAAAAGTCTTAACATCTGGATAATCTTTTTGAAAGTTTAGTATATTTTGAATGTTAGCTCCTCTAAAACTATAAATACTTTGAGAATCATCACCTACAACACAAATATTTTGAAAACGATCTGCTAACGCTTTTACAATAAGATATTGAGAATGATTTGTATCTTGATACTCATCTACCATTATATATCTAAATCGATCTTGATATTTTGCTAAAACCTCTGGAAATCTTGCTAATAACTCATTAGTTCTTAACAGTAAATCATCAAAATCCATAGCTCCTGCTTTAAAGCATCTATCTACATACTCTTTGTAAATATCACCTACTCTTGGTCTACTTGCATGCATATCTGCTTCTTGTAAATCTGGATTATTAAAATAAGCCCTTACAGTTACTAAACTATTTTTAAAAGATGATATTCTATTTTGAATTTGTTTAGCCTTGTAACGTTCTTTATCTAAGTTCATTTCTTTGATAATAGAAGTTAAAAGTCTAACAGAATCTTGAGTATCGTATATTGTGAAATTACTTGGAAAACCTAATTTATCTGCCTCTGATCTTAAAATTCTAGCAAAAACAGAGTGGAAAGTTCCCATCCAAAGATTTTTTGCTTCACTAACACCAACTACACCAGCAATTCTCTCTTTCATTTCTCTAGCTGCTTTGTTTGTAAAAGTGAGAGAAAGTATATTAAACGCATCTACACCTTGTTGCATTAAATGAGCAATTCTGTAAGTTAAAACTCTTGTTTTACCAGAACCAGCACCAGCAATTATAATCATTGGTCCGTCTTTTTGTAAAACAGCTTGTTTTTGAGCTTCGTTTAAAGAATCTAAGTAATTATTCAAAGTAAATTTATGAGATTTTTAAAACGTGAAATTAGGAATTCTAACGTTCTTAAAAAATGTCTTCTTTAATTTTTATCCACAATTTATTAAGTAAAAAAATTACTTTTGTGTAAAATAATTATGATGGATGATCAATTACTAGATAGTGTTTCTTACATACTACCTGCTTTAGTTACAGGATTTGTTGCTTATTATATGTTTCATGGATTTTTAAATCAGCAAAATGCAGATAAGAAATTAAATATAATGGCAGATAAGAAAAAAGAAAGTTTGCCAAAAAAATTGCAGGCTTATGAAAGGATGTTGCTATTTTGTGAGAGAATTAATCCTGTAAAAATGTTAGTTAGAATTAAACCAACTTCTGATGATGCTAATGATTATTTACAACTATTAATTGCAACTATTGATCAAGAATTTGAACATAATTTAGTTCAACAATTGTACATAAGTAAAGAAACTTGGTTGTCTATAACTGCTGCTAAAAGAGCCATTATAAACAAACTAAAACAAGTTGCTGAAGTTTCTAATTCTGCGAACGATTTAAGAGAAAATGTTTTAATTGATTTTTCTAAAACAATATCACCTACAGAAACTGCTATTGATTTTATAAAAAGTGAAGTGCGAAAACTTTTATAAATTTAAAAAGAGCCTCCTAAATTTTTAGAAAGCTCTTTTGTTGTATTAGAAAGTTGGGGAAATTTTTTAAAATCTATAATTTAATATTTAATCCTAAACTATAATTTCTACCTCTTGTTGTAAAACCTGCTATCTCTTGAAAATTTTCATTGAAAATATTAATTATACTTCCATAAAAAGTAACTTTACCATTTAGCAAAGAATGATTTATAAAGAAATCTACTAAGTTATAAGCATCCAAAGAAACATTACCAAAATCTGTAGTTGCGTCAACATATCTATATGACAAAGAGGTAAATGTTGAATTTGTTAATTTGTAATCTGCCTTGATGAAGATTTTATTTTGAGGTATTTTTAAAAGTAAATTTTCATCTCTATTTATATGAGTATAATTAGCTAAAAATGATAGTTTTGAATTCATTTTAAAATTTACTTCTGTTTCAAAACCTCGTGCTAAGAAAGTACCTAAATCATTTATTGTTTGAAAAGTGGTTGGATCATAACCTATTTTATTAGTCTCTTCTCTATAAAAATAAGTGGCATTTATATTAATTTTTTCGCTTAAAGCAATATCAAAACCTACTTCAATAGTAATATCTTCTTCTGGTAATAACTCACCAATTGATGGTAATTTTGTAAATATTTCTGATAAGGTTGGAGTAACAAATGCAGTACTGTAAGAGGTAAATACTTTAATTAAATTATTATTAATAGTAAAATTATAAGAAGGATTAATATTAAAAACAAAATTACTACCATACTCATTATGAATATTTAACCTAGAACCAGCATTTAGGTTAAAACCAAAAGATGAATTGTAATTAACTGATATATATGGATCGTAAAAATGTTGTTTTCCTTTACCTTCTTCTATAGTACTAAAAGAAGTTCTCTGAATCATATCTTGAAATTGAGCAGTAAAACCCGTTAATAAAGATATTTCGTTAGTAAATTTATAGTTATTAAAAATATCGAAACCTAAAACTTCTCCTTTAAAAAAGTCTTTTGAAGGAGTTTCAGTTCTCTTAATATCAGTATAAAAAGTTCTTAATTTTAATTCTCCCTTTGAGTAAGAATAATCTGCATTAACTGCAAAACGTTTTTGAAAACTCTCTAAATTATTATCTTTATCTGCAGGTATACTTGCAAAAGTTAAAGGATCAAAATCAAAACCATCAAAATCTGTAGAAAACTCATCTATGCTTGTTAAAATTCCAATTTTAAACTTATTGTTTACAGAGTAATTTAATTTTAGTAACATGTTTTGTCTTGAAAAAACATCTTCTTCAAATTCTTTATTACCACTATTTTCAGCTGCTGAAAGACCTTTTGAACCATTACCATTTAAAGCAAATAAATAATCTAGTTTTCCTAAAGTTCCATTAAAATTAAAATTAGTTGAAATTTCATCTGCTGCAAAACGATTATTTTCACTTGATGAATTTGTACCTACAAAAGAATTAAAAGTACCTGAAAAACTGTTTTTTGAAGCTTTTTTTAAAATGATATTGATAACCCCAGTTGCAGCACCTGTACCATATAATGTTGAAGAAGCACCTTTTAAAACTTCTATTCTTTCAATTTGATTAATATCTAATTGTCTTAGATCAAAATCACCATTAAATGATGATGGATCATTTACATTTACACCATCTAATAAAATTGCAACTTGTCTATTTCTTCCTCCTCTTATATAATATCCTAAATTTTGACCTCTTGTACTAAAGTTACCATTAATTTCTACACCAGGCACATCATTCAATAAATCTACAATAGATTTTCCTCTACTGTTTTCTATTGTTTCTTGAGTGATTTTATATACTATTTTACCAATATTTTTTTTATTGGTTTCAAATTTTGTTGCAGTAACTACAACTTCTTCTAAAGATTCTATTTTCTCTTTTTTTTCTTGAGAAAATAAATTTGTGTTAACAAAATTGCATGCCAACACACTAACAATTAATAATTGCTTTTTCATTTTTAATGATTTAATTAATACAATAAATCAGGTAAATATTCTGTACAGAAAAATATTAGTACATAAACTTTTATCCCGAAAGTTTTTAACTCGTGACTTTAGGCAGGTCTCCTGACTTGTTTTATGTTATTCGCCTTCCCAACATTAAATGTCAGTGGCATAAGAAAAATAACATCCTTAAAAAGGTGCTGAAACTAAAATCAGCATAAACTTACAGTTGCGGGAACAGTTTTGGATTTTCACCAAATTCCCTTTTAATTCTGTATAAACCGATATTTATACAAAAACCAAAAATCTTGACAAATGTACTATAAATTTTATTGCAAATTCTTTTTAAGATACCTAAAATTGATATCTTTAAAATCTAATAAATTTTAAATATGAGAATCGAAAATGATTTAAAATTAGGCTTTAAAGACGTCATGTTTCGACCTAAAAGATCTACTCTAAAATCTAGGTCTGAAGTAACACTGGAAAGAGAGTTCAATTTTTTACACAGTAATATAAAGTGGAAAGGAGTACCTATTATAGCTGCAAATATGGATACTGTTGGTACTTTTAATATGGCAAGAGCATTAAGTAACCATAATATTTTTACTGCAATTCATAAGCATTATACTATTGATGACTGGAGAAATTTTATTCATGAATCGTCAGTAAATACTTTAAATAATATTGCAATAAGTACAGGTACAAGCAAAGAAGATGCTAAAAAAGTAAAAACAATTTTAAATGAATTTCCACAAATAAATTTTATTTGTATTGATGTTGCAAACGGCTATTCAGAACATTTTGTAGAATTCGTTAGAAAAATGCGCAAACAACATCCTAATAAAGTAATAATAGCTGGTAATGTAGTAACTGGTGAAATGGTAGAAGAATTGTTATTGTCTGGAGCAGATATTATTAAAGTGGGTATTGGACCAGGTTCTGTATGTACAACAAGAGTAAAAACAGGGGTTGGTTATCCTCAATTATCTGCCATTATTGAATGTGCTGATGCTGCTCATGGTTTAGGTGGTCAAATAATTTCTGATGGTGGTTGTAAAGTTCCTGGAGATGTTGCTAAAGCTTTTGGAGCAAATGCAGATTTTGTAATGTTAGGTGGCATGCTAGCTGGACATACAGAAAGTGGTGGTAAGATTATAGAGGAAAATGGTGAAAAATTTAAAGCTTTTTATGGCATGAGCTCTGAAACAGCTATGAATAAACATTCAGGTGGTGTTGCAGACTACAGAGCTTCTGAAGGTAAAACTGTAAAAATTCCTTTTAAAGGAAATGTTGAGAATACTGTAATAGATATTTTAGGAGGTTTACGTTCTACTTGTACATACGTAGGAGCTAGAAGATTAAAAGAGCTAACCAAAAGAACAACTTTTATTAGAGTTCAAGAACAAGAAAATCAAGTATTTACACAATGAAAAACAGTTCTTATGCTTTCTTGTTGTTTTTACTATTTTTAGTTTCTTGTAATAAAGAAACTGTAAATAAAAAAGTTGAATCAACTAAAAATACTACCATTAAATATGCAAAAGGATTTGATATAGTTGAAGAAAATGGATTTAAAAAACTAATTATTAAATCAGCTTATAAAGGATCTAATGAAATTTATGAGTATAAAGTTTATAATAAATCTTCAAGTAAAAATTTAAATGATTTGGATGAGAAAATTATTCAGGTCCCTATTAAAGAAATAATTGTAACATCAACTACTCATATACCAATGGTTGAATTGCTAAAAGAAGAAAAATCAATAATAGGATTTCCTTTTTCTAGATATGTTTCATCAGAAAAAACTAGGCAGTTAATTGATCTAGGTAAAATAAAAGAAATAGGAAAAGAAAATGCTTTAAATACAGAGATATTATTGGATTTACAACCAGAATTAATTGTTGGTTATAGTGTTTCGTCTGCTGACAAATCTTTATCTACAATTCAAAAATCTGGAATAAATGTAATTTATAATGGAGATTGGCTTGAAGAAACACCTTTGGGTAGAGCTGAATGGATTAAATTTTTTGGAATTTTATTTGACAAAGAACAACTTGCTGACAGTATTTTTAATGTAATTGAAAACAATTATTTAGAAGCTAAAAAAATAGCCTTAAAATCAACAAAACAACAAACTGTATTATCTGGAGCCATTATGAGTAAAGATATTTGGAATTTACCTGCAGGAGATAGTTTTGTAGCTCAATTTTTAGAAGATGCTAATGTTAATTATTTATGGAAAAACACTAAAGGTAAAGGCAGTTTATCTTTAAGCTTTGAAAGTGTTTTTGAAAAAGGAATTAATGCTGATTATTGGATTGCTCCAGGTTATTTTTCATCTAAAGAACAAATGTTAAGTTCTAATAAGTTGTATGAAAAGTTCAGTACTTTTAAAGAGGATAAAATTTATTCACCATCAATTAAAAAGGGTAAAACAGGTGGAATTATTTATTATGAATTGGCACCAACTAGACCAGATTTAGTCTTAAAGGATATTATAAAAATTACAAATCCAGAATTGTTGCCAAACTATAAATTAACATTTTTTGAAAAGATGATATAAAAAAACTCTTGACAGATTGTCAAGAGTAGTTTGGATAGTATAATAAAGATGGGGAATATAATTTATACTTACAAATTTAATGTTTTCTATTAAGTTTATTTGTTTTTAGTTGGGTAGTTTTAGGGTAGTAATGTGCTAAAAAACTACAATTTAGCTATATTTAAATCAATATTTAAAGCTTCCTTTCTGCTTTTAATGTTTAATTTCTCGTAAATATTTTTAATATGAAATTTTACAGTATTCACAGAAATATTTAATTCTGCAGATATCACTTTATTAGATTTACCTTGAATAATTAAATTAAAAATCTCTCTTTCTCTATGACTTAAATCTTCTAAAGTATTCTCATTTTTTACCTTTTTATCATTTAAATTTATAGAATCTGAGAAAGAAATAATTTCCTTTTTCATAAATGCATTTTCTTTTCTAAGTATTTTCTCTCTAAAAATTACAGCAAACCATAATACTATAATTTGAACAATACCTCCAATCTTCATTAATAATGGATTAGATTTAAAAATCCTGAATCCAAAATTGGTAAGAACAAAAGAATCTATAGCTGAAAAAAGTAAAAGCGCAAATGCTAATACTAAAATTTTAGTATAAATATTTCTCTTAAAAAGTAAAACTGATGTTAACCAATAAATTAGTAATAAAGAAAATACCAAAACATTTAATATCAATAAATATAAATGACTATCAGTAATAAAGTAGATTAAGCCAGATAAAATAATTAATACCCCAACAGTATAAGTATACTTTTTTAGTTTAGGATATATGCTCTCTAAAAATAAAAAACTGTTTATAAATTTTGATGCAAAAAAAGCTAAAGCTATATAATTAGTAATAATTAGAAAATTTGTAATTTTTTTTGATACTCCAAATAAATTAAGTGTACCATCAATAATTAAAAAACCTAAAGTAATAGAAGCTAAAAAGACTGAATAGTATAAGAAAGCGTAATCTTTAAAATAAAAATAATAAACAAAACAGTAAAGAATTACCAAAAAAGAAAAACCGTAATAAAAACTATTATAAGTAATTATTTTTTTCTCGTTGAAATTAAATATATCAGATTTATTTAAAGTTATTGGGTAATAAGCTTTTGAATTTGAAGCAGTTTTTATGAAAGTATCTTCATCTCTAGTAAATTGAAAGACATTATATCTTTGGTAGGGTAACTTTTCTAAAACCTTATTTCCTTGAAACCCTTTAGCTCCTTTAGTATCTATACTTTTTATTTGAAAAACATAATCACCTTCATCTAAAGATTTAGGAATTTTAAACCAAAAAACTGCATCAGTTTTACTTTCTAAAACAATGTCATCTACAACTTCTTTAAAATTTGCTGAACCAATTGTTTTTGATGAATATTATTTATTAGCATCTTTAAAATAAAATACTTTTTCTTGCCCAAAAAAGGAGAAGAACAAAAAAAAAAATAATAAAGAAAGTCTAAATTTCATTCTTTTTTTCGAGAGATAATTCTCTCAAATATAAGAATAAAGGAAATGTAAATGCTACAGCAATTAAAAATGTTAATGGTATTAAGGTCCACCAATACTTAATTTTTAATCTTAAAGACTCTGGAATTAAGAAAGCAAAAAAAGTTAAACAGACAACAGTTAAATCTGCACCAAAAGATTTACCAGCAAAATTTTGTTGTGCATCTTTAAAAAAACCAATCAGATTTGCATCTTCTACAGTATTAAAATATTGAATATTGTAATACCAAGTGTAACAAATACCTAATACTGATAAAAAAAGGTAAAGATGTTTAAGTTTCATATTTTAAAATAATGATTGTTGAGAATCGTCTGAATTATCTTTTTTCTTTTTTATTGCTTTTTTTAATAAGGCAGCTTTCTTATCTTCTTTATTAGGCAATTCTAGAGTTGAAGATTTTTCTATGGTTGGTATATCTAAAGGTAGTTTATCTTCTACAACTTCTTCATCTACCACCTCTACTTCTTCAATTTTTTCATCTTCTGGTTCATCATAAGGTAAAGACTCTAAAAGGTTTACCTGCTTTATTTTCTCTGTTGTTAATTGATTACCAAGCGCTTTAATTCCTTTTACAGCAATAAACTCCTCTAAATTAACCTCCTCATTTTCTAAGCTACGCTTTGAATACACCACCTCTGCAACTGGTCTATAATCTGTAGCAACAATCTCTAACTGGCTTTTTGGATGTTCAGAAATAAAAACTTCTTCTTTTTCTGTTGTTTCTATAACAAAACGTTTTACATAGTAACGTTCTTTTTCACCATCATAATAAATAGCAGATATTGGTTTTTTAGGTATCCATTTTTCTAAAACAATCATATCATCTTCAAAATGCATAGCTAAATCTGGTTTTACAGCTTTTGCTTTTCCACTTTGAGTAATGATTAATAACTTATCTTCTGCTTTAAATTCACCTAACAACTCCCCTCTTTCATCAACATTTAAACGTTGTACAGCATCATCAAACCAAATTTTTCGAGGTTTTAATGTAGAAACACCAGCTTCTTTAAATTCAACTTTTTTAATAGCAAACTTAGTAATAGTGTTACCACGAACAGCTCTCCCTTTTACTGCTAAATCTGCAAAATCTATATCCCATTTTAATTTTTTGATACTACCAACTGCTCTTAAATTAATAGTAACTACTTCTGCTTCTCCATTTGGATTTGCTGAAAAATAATGTACAATAGAACCTTTTTTACCATTGGCTAAATCGTATTCTTTATCTCTAGTTACAGAGGTAACATTAAAACGTTTCATGTAACTTGGTCCAGATTTACCATCTCTATACATCATATTATACACTGTACGTTTGTCTTTCTTTTTAAAGACTGCTACATGAATAATATCTTTACCTACAAAGGTTTTTGCATCGATTTTAGTAACCATCATTGTTCCATCTTTTCTAAAAGTGATAATATCATCTATATCAGAACAATCGCAAACAAATTCGTCTTTTCTTAATGAAGTACCAATAAAACCTTCTGCTCTATTCACATAAAGCTTTGCATTATTCATAGCAACTTTGCTTGCTACAATGTCATCAAAAGTTCTAATTTCGGTTTTACGTTCTTTTCCTTTTACGTATTTATCTTTTAGGTTTTTAAAATAATCAATAGCATAATCTATTAAATTAGCTAAATGATGTTTTACTCCTTCAATCTTTTCTTCTAAACTTTCTATATGTTGTTTAGCCTTATCAATATCGAACTTAGAAATCTTTTTAATTCTAATTTCTGTTAAACGAACAATATCTTCTTCTGTAACAGCTCTTTTTAAGTGTTTAATGTGGGGTTTTAAGCCTTCATCAATTGCTTTAATAACACCTTCCCAAGTTTCTTCTTCTTCAATATCTCTATAGATTCTATTTTCTATAAAAATTCGTTCTAGGGATGCAAAATGCCATTGTTCTTCAAGTTCATTTAATTGAATTTCTAACTCCAATTTTAACAACTCAACAGTATGATCTGTTGAATGTTTAAGCATTTGAGTTACCCCAACAAAAATGGGTTTATTATCTTCAATGATACAGCACAAAGGAGAGATTGAGTTTTCACAATTTGTAAAAGCATATAAAGCATCAATTGTTTTATCTGGAGATACATTTGGTGGTAAATGCACTAAAATTTCTACATTAGCTGCAGTGTTATCTTCTATCCTCTTTATTTTTATTTTTCCTTTATCATTGGCCTTTAAGATACTATCTATTAAAGATTGTGTAGTTGTACCAAAAGGAATTTCTGTAATGACTAAAGTCTTTTTATCTATTTGAGAAATTTTAGCTCTTACTCTTACTTTACCTCCTCTTTTACCATCATTATAATTCGAAAAATCTGCAATACCTCCAGTTAAAAAGTCTGGCACAATTTTAAAACTTCTTCCTTTTAAATATTTGATTGAAGCATCAATCAGTTCATTAAAATTATGTGGTAAAATTTTGGTTGACAAACCAACTGCAATTCCTTCTGCTCCTTGAGCTAATAATAATGGAAATTTAACAGGTAAATTAACAGGTTCTCTTTTACGACCATCATAAGAAGCTTGCCACTTTGTAGTTTTCGGGTTAAAAACTACTTCTAAAGCAAATTTAGATAAACGTGCTTCTATATATCTTGAAGCTGCAGCTCTATCTCCTGTTAAGATATTACCCCAGTTTCCTTGCATATCAATCAGTAATTCTTTTTGACCAATTTGAACCATTGCATCTGCAATACTTGCATCTCCATGAGGATGATATTGCATAGTATGCCCAACAATGTTAGCTACTTTATTGTAACGTCCATCATCTAAGTCTTTCATAGAATGCATTATTCTACGTTGTACAGGTTTTAATCCATCTAATAACGCAGGTACTGCTCTTTCTAAAATTACATATGAAGCATAATCTAAAAACCATTCTTTGTACATTCCTGTAACTTTTGTTATGGTTTCTACATTATCATTCTGATTTTCTAAATTCTCAGATTGATTATTGTGATTATTTACTTCTTCGTTTTCGTTTATTTCTTCACTCATTTCTTAAACTTCCTCAACAATATCTAATTCTACTTTTAAATTTTGAATGATAAACTTTTGTCTATCTGGTGTGTTTTTACCCATGTAAAATTGCAACATTTGCTCTATAGACATTTCTTTGTCTAACATTACAGGATCTAAACGAATATCATCACCTATAAAATGAACAAACTCATTTGGAGAAATTTCACCCAAACCTTTAAATCGAGTAATTTCTGGTTTACCTCTTAATTTTGCTATGGCATTTTGTTTTTCTTCTTCTGAATAACAATAAATCGTTTCTTTTTTATCACGCACTCTAAATAAAGGAGTTTCTAAAATGTACAAATGTCCTTCTTTTATTAACTCAGGAAAAAACTGTAAAAAGAACGTTATTAACAACAAACGAATATGCATACCATCTACATCTGCATCTGTAGCAATTACTATGTTATTATATCTTAAATCTTCTAAACCATCTTCTATATTTAGAGCAGCTTGTAATAAATTAAACTCTTCATTTTCATAAACAATTTTCTTACTTAAACCATAGGAGTTTAAAGGTTTTCCTTTTAAACTAAAAACAGCTTGAGTATTTACATTTCTAGATTTTGTAATAGATCCAGAAGCAGAGTCACCCTCTGTTATAAAAAGAGTAGTATCTAAATAATTTTCTTTTTTTGTATCTCCTAAGTGAATTCTACAATCGCGCAATTTTTTATTGTGTAAACTCGCTTTTTTTGCTCTATCTCTTGCTAACTTTCGAATACCTGAAAGCTCTTTACGTTCTTTTTCTGCTTGTAGAATTTTCTTTTGTAGCTTGTCTGCTACATCTGTATTTCTATGAAGATAGTTGTCTAATTTTGTTTTTACAAAATCGTTGATATACGTTCTTACAGTTGGTAAATCACCACCCATTTCTGTTGAACCTAGTTTTGTTTTAGTCTGACTTTCAAAAACAGGTTCCATCACTTTTATAGCTATAGCAGCAATTACAGATTTACGTACATCAGAAGATTCAAAATTTTTGCCAAAAAAATCACGAATCGTTTTTACGATTGCTTCTCTAAATGCAGCTTGATGTGTACCTCCTTGAGTAGTATGTTGCCCATTTACAAATGAATAATACTCTTCTGAATATTGCGTTTTACTATGAGTAATAGCTACTTCTATATCATCTCCTTTTAAGTGAATAATAGGATACAGCATATCATCTGTATTATTATTATCCTCTAATAAATCTTTTAATCCATTTTCAGAAAAGTACTTTTCTCCATTAAAAATAATGGTTAAACCAGGATTTAAATACACATAGTTTTTGAGCATCTTAGCTACATACTCATTTCGAAACTTGTATTTTTTAAAAATGGTTTCGTCTGGTATAAAAGATACTTTAGTACCTTTTCTTCTTGAGGTTTCTTCTAAGAACTCTTGATTTTCTAAATTTCCTTGTGCAAATTCTGCTGAAGCTGATTTACCATCTCTAGTAGATTCAACTCGAAAAAATGTTGATAATGCATTCACTGCTTTTGTACCTACACCATTTAAACCAACTGATTTTTTAAAAGCTTTAGAATCATACTTACCTCCAGTATTCATTTTAGAAACTACATCTACTACTTTACCCAAAGGTATTCCTCTACCATAATCTCTAACTGTAACTTTATTACCTTGAATAGAAATTTCGATGGTTTTTCCTGCACCCATCACAAATTCATCAATAGAATTGTCAAGCACCTCTTTTACAAGTATATAAATACCATCATCTGCTGATGAACCATCACCCAGTTTACCAATATACATTCCTGGTCGCATTCTAATATGCTCTTTCCAGTCTAATGATCTAATATTATCTTCAGTATATTTTGTTTGCTCACTCATCTAAAACGCTTACTATTATTAGGTTTGAAGTACATGCAATATAACATTAACCCTAAAGAAATAAAATGACTATTCTAATTAGTTATTAACAGATTTTCAACTATTAAAAATAGTAAAATAGACTATTAAAAAACTTAAAGTCAATTGATAAAAAACATTTAAAAATCACAAAAAAAAACAATATGTTATATTTTTAAACAAATGAAATAAAACTACACATTTTAGCTATTTTTGAAATTGATTAAATGAATTTATTTTGGAAAGAACTCAACTTTTAGAATTAGCAAACAAATACGGAAGTCCTTTATATGTATATGATACAGATAAAATTGCTTCTCAATACAATCGATTAACAAACGCTTTTAGCGATGTTAAAAACTTAAAATTAAATTATGCTGTTAAAGCATTGTCTAACATAAATATTTTAAAATTTTTTAAGAATTTAGGTGCAGGTTTAGATACTGTTTCTATTCAAGAAGTACAATTGGGTTTAACAACTGGTATAGATCCAAAAAACATCATATTTACACCTAATGGAGTGTCTTTAAAAGAAATTGAAGATGTTGCCAAACTAGGTGTTCAAATAAATATTGACAACCTTTCTATCTTAGAACAGTTTGGACAACAACATCCAGAAGTACCTGTGTGTGTTCGTATAAACCCACATATTATGGCTGGTGGAAATTCTAAAATTTCTGTAGGTCACATAGATTCTAAATTCGGTATATCTATTCATCAAGTTCCTCATATTAAACGTGTTGTAGAGAATACAGGAATGAATATAAACGGAATTCATATGCACACTGGTTCCGATATTTTAGACATTGACACTTTTTTACGTGCAACAGAAATTCTATTTGATGTTGCTAAGCAATTTGATGATATTGACTTTATCGATTTTGGAAGCGGATTTAAAGTTCCATACAAAGAAGGTGATATTTCAACTGATATAGAACAATTAGGCTTACAACTTACAGAACGTTTTAATGAGTTTTGTAAAGAATATGGAAAAGACATTACATTAATGTTTGAACCAGGTAAATTTTTAGTGTCTGAAGCTGGTGTGTTTTTAGCGAAAGTAAATGTTGTAAAGCAAACTACTTCTACTGTTTTTGCGCATGTAGATTCTGGTTTTAATCATTTAGTTAGACCAATGATGTACAATTCATATCATCATATTACAAACATATCAAATCCTGAAGGAAGAGATCGTTATTACTCTGTAGTGGGTTACATTTGTGAAACAGATACTTTTGGTTCTAACAGACGAATTTCAGAAATCTCTGAAGAAGATATTTTATGTTTCCACAATGCAGGTGCCTACTGTTTTTCTATGGCTTCTAACTACAATTCTCGTTATTTACCTGCAGAAGTTATGATTGTTGATGGACAAGATTACTTAATCAGAAAAAGACAAACCATTCAAGATATTTTGCACAATCAAGAAATGGTTGAATTACCTGCAAAAGTTACAGAAGAAGCAACTGTTTAAAAATTAACTATAAATTTTAGCCACGAATTTTCGAATATTTATATTTGTAATTCGTGGTTTTTTAATTTATAGAAAATGAAAATTAGACTTTCTGTTTTAAATGATGTTCCTAAAATTTTAGAAATTATTGATGATGCTAAAGCATTGTTAAAATCTTTGAACATAGATCAATGGCAAAATGGATATCCAAATGCAGCACAAATTGAGAACGATATTTCTAATAATGAAAGCTACGTAATTGTAAATGAGGATGACACAATAGTAGCAACTACTATGTTTACTTTAAGGAAAGAGCCAACTTACAAAAAAATATTTGATGGTAATTGGATTATTGATGAAACAAAGCCTTATGGAGTTATTCATAGATTAGCTATGAGTAAAGATTTTAGAGGAAAAGGGATTGCAAAATTTGTTTTCGAAAACTTACATCAAAAGCTTCAAGAAAAAGGAGTACAAAGTTTAAAAATTGATACGCATGACGATAATAAAACCATGCAATCTTTAATTAAAAAAATGGGATACCAATATTGTGGTATTATTTATACCAACTACAATGCAAAACGTTTGGCTTTTGAAAAAGTTATTTCTTAAAATGTCAATTTAAAAAGTATATTCGTAGCCTCAAAAAATTAACTTTTTTGAGGTTTTTTTTCAGAATATTTCAAAGACAAAAAAATGCAATTACTCACTTATATAAAACAACAAACTCAGCTATCTTCAAAGTCAATTGAAAACACGATTTCTTTGTTAAATGAAGACGCAACAATTCCTTTTATAAGCAGGTATAGAAAGGAAATGACTGGAAATTTAGATGAGTTACAAATTGGAGAAATTGTAAAGTATAAAGAAACTTTTGAAGCATTAGAAAAACGTAAAAAAGCTATTTTAAAAGCTTTAGAAGAACAAAATTGCTTAACATCAGCATTAGAGGAAAAAGTAATAAATTCTAAAGATTTAATTGCTTTAGAAGATTTGTATTTACCTTTTAAAAAGAAACGCAAAACCAAAGCTGAAACTGCACGTTTACAAGGTTTAGAACCTTTGGCTAAAATGATCATGAGTCAACGTGTAAATGATTTAGAATATACTGCTTCAAAATATATTACTAAAGATGTTGAATCGATTGAAGAAGCACTAGAAGGTGCACGTTTTATTATTGCAGAATGGATTAACGAAAGAACAGATATCAGAACTCATATTCGTTATCAATTTGAAAGATTTGCTGAAATTTCTTCAAAAGTGATTAAGTCTAAAATAAGTGATGAAAAAGCACAAAAGTTTAAAGATTATTTTGATTGGAGCGAATCTTTAAACAGAATTCCATCACACAGATTACTAGCAATTTTACGAGCAGAAAGTGAAGGTTTTATTCGAATAAAAATAGAAATAGACAATGAAAGAGCATTACAGAAAACGGAAGATAGAATTATTCGTTCTAATAACGAATGTGTTCAGCAAATACAATTATCAATTCATGATGCTTTTAAACGATTATTATTACCCTCATTATCAAATGAAGCTTTATCAATTGCCAAAGAAAAAGCAGACGATGCAGCCATTACTGTTTTTGCAAAAAACTTAAAACAATTGTTATTAGGTGCTCCATTAGGAGAAAAAAGAATCTTAGCAGTTGACCCTGGTTTCAGATCAGGTTGTAAAGTCGTTTGCTTAAATGAGCAAGGAGATTTACTACATAATGAAACAATTTTTCCTCACGCTCCTCAAAATCAATCTTTTGATGCCATTAAAAAAATCAGTTCTTTGGCTGAAGCTTATCAAATTGAAGCTATTGCTATTGGAAATGGAACAGCCTCCAGAGAAACTGAACAACTCATTAAAAAAGTACATTTTAAAAATTCTATTGATGTTTTTGTAGTGAGTGAAGCTGGTGCTTCTATTTATTCTGCTTCCAAAATTGCCAGAGATGAGTTTCCTAATTACGATGTTACAGTTCGTGGAGCAGTTTCTATTGGAAGACGTTTGCAAGATCCTTTAGCAGAATTGGTTAAGATTGATGCAAAATCGATTGGTGTTGGACAGTATCAACATGATGTAGATCAAACCAAACTAAAAAAAGCTTTAGATACTACAGTTGAAAGTTGTGTGAATACAGTTGGCGTAAATATCAATACAGCAAGTGAATCTTTATTGAGTTATGTATCTGGTATAGGACCAAAATTAGCTGAAAATATTGTGCAATACAGAAATAAAAATGGTGCTTTCAACTCAAGAAATGATATTAAAAAAGTGCCAAGATTAGGTGGAAAAGCTTATGAACAAGCAGCTGGATTTTTACGGATTAAAAATGCAAAAAATCCTTTAGACGATTCAGGAGTGCATCCTGAAAGCTATGCTATTGTTGATAAAATGGTAAAAGATTTAAATAGTAAAGTTGATAATTTAATTGGCAATAAAGAAATCCTTCAAAAAATTAATTTACAAAAATATATTTCAGATACTATTGGTTTACCTACTTTAAAAGATATTATTAAAGAATTAGAAAAACCTGGAGTTGACCCTAGAGCAAAAGCAAAAGCATTTTCTTTTGATAAAAACTTAAAGAGTATTGCTGATTTAAGAATAGGTCAATTATTACCTGGTATTGTAAATAATATTACCAATTTTGGTTGTTTTGTTGATGTTGGCATTAAAGAAAGTGGTTTAATTCACGTTTCTAATTTATCAGATACTTTTGTAAAAGATATCAATGCTATTGTAGCCTTACAACAGCAAATTATAGTAAAAGTTTTAGAAGTTGATGTAGTTAGAAAACGAATTCAATTGGCTTTGGTGAAATAGTTAGAATAATCTATTATTATTTCTTTAATTTGAATTTTAAAACAATTATGAAAAAAAATAAAAACTTTATTTACTCAATAATTTTATTACTTATCATAGGATGTAGTTCAAATAATGAAAATGATTGTGTAAAAACAATTATAATTCAAAATGAATTCAATTTTCAATCTCAATATGGTTCTATTTTTTATCCTGAAGTAACTCAAGAAGTACCATGTGATTTTCCAGAACCAGAAATACCAAATACAATAACTGAATTACCAAGACTAGATGAATTTAATTACGAAATTTTAGAGTTTAGTTTTACAGAAAATACAGGAAATAACACTTCAAGACTTCAATATAAAATTAAACTTAATAACTTAAGTTCTAAAAATGTAAAAGGTGTACCATATATAACTTCAGACATAGATGGTCTTATTTCATCTAGCCCTTTTACAGAAAGTTGCTCTGAAATTAATGCAAATAGTAGTTGCATAATTACAAGAGATATTGAAGAATCGCTAAATGTTGTACAGATAAAAAATATTAAAATTATAAATATTGAATTTTTAGTAATAAATTAAATTTGTCAATCTTGAAAGTCTGTATAGCCGAAAAACCAAGTGTTGCCAGAGAAATTGCCAACATTTTAGGAGCCAAAACAAAACGAGATGGTTTCTATGAAGGCAATGGTTATGCTGTAACTTATACATTTGGGCATCTATGTACACTTTTAGAACCCAAAGATTATAAACCACATTGGAAAAGTTGGGACTTGAACAACTTACCTATGTTGCCTGAACGTTTTGACACCAAAGTCAATGGAGATGCAGGAATTAAAAAACAATTTAATATTGTAAAAAGTCTTTTCGAAAAAGCAGAAGTCATTATAAATTGTGGTGATGCTGGTCAAGAAGGAGAACTCATACAAAGATGGGTTATTAATCAATGCAATTATAAAGGCGAAGTAAAACGTTTATGGATTTCCTCTTTAACAGAAGAAGCTATAAAAGAAGGCTTTCAAAATTTAGAGTCTTCTAAAAAATATGATAATCTCTATTATGCAGGATATTCTAGAGCTATTGGAGATTGGTTGTTAGGTTTAAATGCAACTCGCTTATACACTGTTAAATTTGGTGGCAACAAACAAGTGCTGTCTATTGGTAGAGTACAAACGCCTACTCTAGCCATGTTGGTTAATCGTTATAAAGAAATTCGTGATTTTAAGCCTCAACCTTATTGGGAATTACAAACTACTTATAGAGATACACTTTTTAATTATGAAGATGGAAGGTTTCTAAAAAAAGAAGATGGTCAAATTTTAGCAGATAAAGTAGCTCAATCTGAATTTGAAATTGTCTCAGTTACAAAAAAGAAAGGTAAAGAGTATGCTCCTAAATTATTTGATTTAACAGGACTACAAGTTTATTGTAACAATAAGTTTGGGTTTTCTGCAGATGATACTTTAAAAATTGTTCAGAAGTTGTATGAAATGAAAGTAGTTACATACCCAAGAGTAGATACTACTTTTTTACCAAATGATTTGTATCCAAAAGTTCATGGTATATTATCAAAATTAACCAATTACAGTAAGTTAACTCAACCTCTTTTAGGCAAGAAAATAAAGAAAACCAAACGTGTTTTTGATGATAAGAAAGTTACAGATCATCATGCCATAATTCCAACAGGAATTCAAGGCAACATGCAATACAATCAGCAACAAGTTTACGATATCATTACCAAAAGATTCATTGCAGTTTTTTACCCAGATTCAGATGTTTCTAATACTTCAGTATTGGGTAAAGCTGCTGAAGTACCTTTTAAAACAACAGGTAAAGAAATTATTAATAAAGGCTGGAGATTTGTATTTGAAACTGAAGAAAGCAAGATTAAAAAAGAATTAAATCAACAACTAACATTACCTTCATTTATTAAAGGTGAAAAAGGCTCTCATGAACCCTCTTTTTTAGAAAAGGAGACCAAACCTCCAAGAAATTTTACAGAGGCTAGTTTATTACGTGCTATGGAAACTGCAGGTAAACAAGTAGATGATGATGAAATGCGTGAGTTGATGAAAGAAAACGGAATTGGAAGACCTTCAACTAGAGCAAGTATTATTGAAACATTATTTCGAAGAAAATACATAGAACGTAAAAAGAAATTAGTTGTACCTACACAAACAGGAATTGATTTAATCAACATCATTGATAATGAACTTTTAAAATCCGCTGAATTAACAGGTAGATGGGAAAAACGTTTGAAAGAAATTGAGAGAGGAGAATTCAATGCAGGAACTTTCATCAATAACATGAAAAAAATGGTTGATGAATTGGTGTATGAAGTACGTTCTAAT
>Ga0209137_1000532_pt1 | contig 39936 bp, 69 predicted proteins | sample SaaInl5LU_22_DNA_FD_184642 | JGI IMG/M metagenome (GOLD analysis project Ga0209137, IMG submission 184642) | Marine microbial communities from expanding oxygen minimum zones in the Saanich Inlet - ESP_105LU_22_DNA (SPAdes) (version 2) | ecosystem: Environmental > Aquatic > Marine > Intertidal... | reverse complement strand
GATCTTTTACGAAACAGACTTCATAAACTGGGGTATAGGTTTGAAGAGCTAGAAGACTTTGTCTTTTTGGTATACGACGTGTTTTCTGATGAAGACTTGGCCCCAGTATTAGACATTATAAATAACGCTAGCCAGGCAGACTGGGAGCACGACTACCTACAAAGTCAAATAGATCTTGCTGGCAAAAAGTATGGAAGGGATGATCTAGACAACCTCATTAAGGAAGGGTTGATGGAATTTACTGATGACTGGTACGATAAGGCCATCTCGATTCCAGAAGATATTACTGCAAGGCTTTCGATGAAAATTGAAATTATTTTTGGATTTGACTATAAACTAATTACTGGAAGAATGAACACAATTCAAAGACAGTACGAGGGTAGCCCGCTTGTTGAACATGTGGATCAAAAGGGTGACCCATCCATCTCCTATGCGGCGATTGGATATATTAACGACGACTACTCTGAGGGAGAGCTGTTCTTTCCAAAGCTAGGACTGGAAGTAAGACCGCCCGCAAAATCTTTAATGATATTTCCTGGTGACGATCAATATCTTCACGGAGTGAAGGCACCAGGTCCTGGAATACCCAGATATGCATTGCCTACCTTTGTGTTTTAGACTCTTCGCCCATTACTCCATATAGATCTTCTGGATTCTGCTTACCAAAAGTTCTTCCATTGTACTGACCATAGTCATGGCTACTTTCTACATAGTCCAAAGCTGTTCTTTGCTCATCAACCTTTTGCTCTAAAAATTCCTTGTCATATACTGCTTCTTCGTTATCCCAAAAAGCTAGTATTGTAAACCTGTCGCCGCTTGTGATTTCCCTTACTCCATGGAGGAATTCGTGGCTGCCCTCGAATACTACCAAGCTGCCTGGACCTGGGGCAATATCGATATTGTGCTGTGGGAAATAAATCTCTCCGCCAGTGTAATTATCATTCAGATAAAGGATGCAGGCATACTTGTTCATTTGCCAAGCATTTGGGGTTCCGTCTAGCTCTGAGCTATCTGAGTGTGGGGCTGCCCATGATCCAGTAGGATACTTATGACCACTCATTGTCATATTCTTCACTGGCCTACCGATGACATCCTCTACTGCCTTATGCATCTTGTCTCTAATCTTGCCCATATCTTCTACAGAAATTTTGTCTGTAGATTTTGGCTCGCCAACATTTACGCCAAGCACACTTGGGAAGCAAATTGGATTCCAGTTATCACCGTCGTCATCATTTCCATCTAGGAATTCAATGACGTCAAGGCAGTACTGCCTATCTAAAAACGACTTAATCTCTACGATCTTCTCGTGGTGGCTAACTTTAATTTCCATATCTTAACAATCTCCTAGATTCTTTATATAATATTATACCAGGAAATTTCGCTCAGAGGCCCCTGCAGAATTATACGGATGACCTACTGGCTGCCAGTGAGACATGATGATATGCCTAGTACCAGAAATAACCTTAGCAACGCCATTGGGTACATCGTCGCCTTCACGGAAAATATACAAAGACCCCAGGTCTAGCTTGAGGGAAATTCCATACATGGGTATTGTAACCTCGCCACCTTCATAGCTGTCATTTAATGCCAGAATTGCTACCGCTCTGGCTGGGCCATGTCCATGTGGTGGACTTGAGGCACCCTCTGGGTGCTCGTGCCCCTTCATCTTAGAGAACTCCACTTGCTCTCCATCTAGGAAGAACTCTACCGCATCTTTAATTTTTTTACTCAACTTGCTTATTGTATCTTTTTCTATTCCTGGAACAAGCTGTGGCCACTTGTCTGAAGATCCTCCAATAGCCTCCCAGTACTCTCTAAAGCATATGGGTCCCCAGCACTCGTCGCGGGAATCGTTTATAGAAAGATAGTCTTCTAATCTCTCGGCCTCAGTGCTTGAAACAAATGACTGAATTTCAAATATTGGAAATCTATGGGCGTAAAGGACTGTAGAACTTTCGTTGTAAGATCTCAGCCTGGAAACTTCTTTAGACACTACGGCATTGTTCTCGTCAACTTCTTTATTCTCTTTATCCCAAAAATTTTGCAAATTAGCTTTATCCCTAAACTCCCAGAATGCTACAAGAACATACCGATATCCAGAGCTAATTCTCTTAACACCATGCATGTTGTCTCCCCCGCCATTGAAGATTAGAAGAGACCTACCTTTTGGAGAAATCTCTAAATCTTGATTAGGAAAATATAACTCGCCGCCTTCGTAGTCATCATTAAGGTAAAGTAAAGAAGCCTGTGGCCATACATCGATATGCTCTGGGCCAGAAGAGTTTGGAGTGTATTTATGAAAGACAACCTTTGCTAACTCAACATCTTCATTTGTACTCCTGGCTACAGCGTCTTGCATTTGCTTTATAAGACCCGAGATTCCAAATATGTTATCGAGCTTTGATTTATCAATTTCAGATGAGGGGCTTCCCTGCAGATTAATACACTCTTTATCCCACGAAAAATTATCAGAGACGTCTTCGTTATTTGGGGTGTGGTGAGTGTGAGGATGCAGGGCACAAGATGTGTCTTGCTTATCAAAAAACTTAATTACATCGGACGCCTGAGACTCTCCGATAAACTCTGGAGCCTCGGCCACTAATCCAGAATACATGTTAAAGTTATCAGATGCTGGGTTCCAGACCATATTACTGGCCCCCTTTCGCAACATCCCAAAAAGAGACTATTGAGTATCTGGTGCCAGAAGTAATTTCTGTAACACCGTGAATGTTTTCTACACCGCCACTAAATATATACATTGACCCTGGGTTCGGGTGTATGGATATATCATGCTCTGGGAAGAAAAGATCTCCACCTTCATAGTCGTCGTTAAGGTAAAGTATTCCAACATACTTTAGGTTTTCAAATCCTTCTGTTGGATTCCCCTCGAAGTCAGAGTTGTCTGAGTGAGGATTTGCGGAAGACCCTACGTCCCACTTTTGAGCATGTATGGATGATGGCGTTATAAATTTGCCATAAACAGCCGATACAGCCTCTTGTAGCTTTGAGTTTATAGTCATAAAGACAGCGTCTTCTAGCCCAAAGTCAGATGGCTTTGAACTTCCAGCTTCTACGGGGGCGCCGTGAGATCCATTAAAAGCCGTCTCTCCCCATCTGTCTTCTTTCTTAAAGTATTCAACCAGAGACTTTGACATCTCTTCAGAGACGAATCCAGGAATCTCTACAATCCTGTTTCTCTCTACTCCTAGCTGTCCTTTGCCGTTAGTGATAACTTCGTCTTTAAAAAATACAAAAGACTTTGATTCTAGTTTTGGGATGCTATTCTTTTCCTGGGTCATTTAATGATACCGCTTTCTTTCTAAATCCTGCTTGGAATGTTCGTCTTTGTTCTAGCCATGTCCATAAATCTTCTCCGTATTCTTCTACTCCAGCCTGGTACTCTTCTGATCCATGATACAGGTACGAGTTAAAAAAGCTAACAAAGTATTTATCCCCTCCCTGGACCCTATTTACACAGTGAAAGTAGTAGCCGTTTTCTGAAAGATATTCTGGATTTCCAGATGGAAAAACAACGACGTCTCCTTTTTCTGGAGTAAGAACAACCCTTCCAGAATAGTAAGACTCATCTTTGGCAAACTGCTCTGACCTCTTGTAGTATGGCCTAGCTAGTCTTGGCTCTATATTATACACGACTTCTCCGCCCAGATAGTTGTCATTTAAATACATAGTCGTTGTGGTAATTGACTTTTTCCCTGGGTTACCCTTCAGCGAAAATGCAAAGTCGGTATGGTAGTTCATATGGAATTCTGGAGTATTTGGGGTAGGTGCTTGGAGAGAATGATCATACTTATAGAAGGCTGGGCCATCTGGAAAAGTCTCCAGTCCATAATCTAAACCATGACTTTTGGAATAGTGTTCAAGACTTATAAAATAGGCATCATACATCTCAGACAATAGCGATACCTCTTCTTTATGAAGATCTGAACTTATTAAATCAGGCCAAAAAAATGATGTATCTTTTCCAACGTATTCTTTAGAATATCCGCCAAGACCAGCTGGAACCTGAGTTCCTAAGTTGTTCCACTGTCTCCATCCACCAAACCTGCTGTACTTTTCGGGGTTCTTCTCTGAATCAATTAGAACCTCGTGAATTCTATCTATGCTAGGTAGCAGATTTTTGTACACCCTAACCATGGGTGCACCTTCTAAATCATAGTACTCTAGCTCTGACATCAGTATAGACCGCACTCCTTATCGCTGGCAGATGTCCTCGTTTTCAGAATTTGAAGTTCTTGGTGGGTCTTTACCCTTGCCTTAATTCTCTCGGTCTCCATCTTCTCCCAGACCTCTTCTCCATACTTGTCTTGTCCTGCTAACCACTCTGGAGTTCCCTCAAACGGGATTAGGTAATATGACCTAATAAAGTATTTGTTAGAGGGGTTCTCCTCTGACTTCCAAGTCCTACTTACCCCGTGAAAGTACGTACTATCTTCGGAAAGCACGTCTGGATGTCCCGATGGGAAAACCAAAACGTCACCAGCTTGTGGCTTGTAGATATTGATCTCAGAGTCTTTTAGTGGGATCTCTCCAAACGAGTCTGCGGCACTTCCGCTTAAGTTAAACCACATTTCTCCGCCCTCATAGTCATCATTAAGATACATCGTACAAGTAATAGCGAACTTGTCTCCAGGCTCATCTCCACGAATAAAGTCATAGTCTGTGTGGTATTTCATGCTAAGGTAGTCAATTCCACAATGCTCCATCTCGGAATCATACTTGCAAATTGATGGCCCCATGGTTGTCCAGTCATCGCCCTTAGTTACATTGTTGTACCTCATGTAGTGTTGCGTTGCGGTTGCAAAAGCATTATTCAGCTCTCTAACAATAACTTCTTCTGCTGCCTTCTTTTCTTCATCTACAAGGTCTTCGTAAATTGGATTAAAGTTTATCCCACCAATTGTTTCTCCGAATACATGCCACTTATCCCACATGTTAAAGTAATAAGATGCTGCCCTGTCTTGTCCAGACTCTTTAAGAATCTCTACTAGCCTCTCAGCACTTGGCAACAAGTTTTTATACACATGAATCTTTGGGTAAAACTCTTCAAACTTTACTGAGTCCAAGATCTCTGGAGACACTGGGTCCTGGCCCCAACCAGTTCCACCTCTAACTATATTTGGCATCAAACTCTCCTAGCTCTGTAATTGTCCAGAAGAATGGAACAGTATATCTTTCACCAGAGGTAATCTCTGTAATGCCGTGTATATAGTTCATGTCCCCTGGGAAAAAGTATGCGGCACCTACTTTTGGCTTAAACTGAATCCCCTGATTTGGGAAAAAGAGCTCTCCGCCTTCATACTCATCATTTAGGTAGAATAATCCTGCTAGGTCATACCAAGGGAAAGCATTAGGCTTTCCTGCGTCGTCGCCTAGGTGCAGCTCTTTATCTGCATGTGGATTTTGAAGAGTCCCTGGTGTCCAACGGACCAAGGCTGGCTTAGTTGGGAAAGCTGTTACGTTAAAAAACTTTTCGACAATTGGCTTAAATCTGGCTACTGCGTTAGAAATTACCACAAGAACTTCTGGGTTAGCTTCTGTCAGAGTATTCCAGGTAGCTACCCGATCTTTCCAATAAGAGGCATCATAGATCTGAACCCCCTCATCGTTATACTGATCTTCTGTATAGTCCCAGTGGGTATTAGTTTTCATGAAGTTCTTCAGGTATGAGATTTCTTCTGGGGTAAGGAAGTTTTCAATTTCTACAATATTGTCCGCAGAATTACCAAAATAACCAGATGGCGTAATGGAGTATGGGTCTGGACCTCTATAGAAATCGCTTTCATATAGGTTTGCGCCTTCGTGTGCTTCTTGATGATTTGTCATAAGTCTATTTTAACATATCCCATGGATATAATTAGTTATACTTCCTTCTCTCCCAAACCTCATTAAGATATACCCCGCCTTTTGATGTTCTGTATTTCTTAATGTTTTCCATATTGTCATTATAAATTTTCATCTGATCTGGGTACTCGTACTCGGAGTCCCAGTTCTCTCTTTTGAACGGAATGATTTGTAGGAATGGAGTGCCCTTTGGAAGAATGCCCTCGAAATCTTTTGCCAAGAAGAATGGGACAGTTCCGAATAGGTTTACAACATCACTGTCAATAAAGCCGCTAGTTGTTTCAAACGGTAGCTCATATCTATTGATTGGCTGTACGTATAGTGCGCTATACCCCTTTGGGAGCTTTACCGCCCACTCTCCGTACCAAGCAAAATGAAAAGCGTCGTAGCCCCACGGCACCTGGAATCCAGGCATAGGGGGACGCTCCTGAACAAAGTTTGGGAACCTGCTGTCAAGAATCTCTACATGGGGGACTCCGCTATCATCCCTGGTAAACTTTAGGTCACATGGGGTCTTAAATGCATAACCAGAGTCCATGCCGTCATAGACCACAGGACAAGACTTCCAGCTATGGATATTGTTACCTTGCTGGTCTTTATAATTCTGACCAGAGGGGTCTTTGTAGTATCTGTCTGCATTGCGATACCACTCGGGGATCGTCTTTCCGATTGGCCCTGGATCAGTCTCGTTGTCTTTTGGATCCACTGCATAAGAATCTGCAATAAATGTAATCTTTTTAGAACTCATAATTCACCTTCATTATAACCTTTTTTGCTTCGTGCTCACCCTGTGGATCTCCATTATGATCTACTGCGTCTCTGTAGAAGTGTGTCCACTCCCCTGCCATATTCAACTCTTGGCTCTTTTCTCCACGCTCTCTCATTCGGTTCTTCCAGGAATAGTCTTCATGGGGTGGCCTCTGATTATGGACAGAAACCTCATATTCCTGGAGTCCAGTAAGAGATACTGGCATGATAGCAGCCACAGGAGTCCCAGCAGGGATAGTAATTTCGATGTTAGGCTCTGTGATCATCCATGCTATGGGAAGCTCTCCTTGGAGTGCTGAGGGGCTTATAATGGTCGATATACACTGTGCACCCCTTATAAATTGATTTGGGACTGGCATGGTCAATAGTGATGTGGTTTCTTCAAAATCAAAGACCAGGTCGGTAAAGAAGCTTATAGTGCGGTTGCCTCTGCCGCTGTGCACATACTTATGTCCAGACAGAACAGTGACATGCTTGTCAGTAGAGTCATTTACTCCGTCCCAAACAAAGGTAATGTCTTCTGGATATGATATACCCCAGCCAAGCCTATTTACCAAAGACATTGGGAAACACTGATAGGCATGCCTGTCAAAAGTGGTGTCCATCCAATCCCTCTGCAAGGGTAGCTGATCTATCTTTCCATACTGATTACTGCCAGTATAAACATTTACCTTTTTCAAAGGCTACTCTCCAGTCTCTGCGTAGAACTTGTCATTATGAAACTTATTTGAGTAGTCGAGCATCGTTACGATTGAATACTTTGTCCCGCTCTTAACTGGCATAGCTTGGTGCGGGAACATATAGTTTGATGGGAATACAAAAAGATCTCCAGCCTTTGGCTTGATCTTGACCCCCTGCATTCTAAAGTTTATCTCTCCACCCTCATAGTCGTCATTAACGTAGCCCACTAGGGATACTACACAATTGTAAGAGAAACCATGGTCTGTGTGCTCTTGAAAGTGCTGGCCTGTGCCATACTTTACAAAGTTTAAAGCTTCCCAGTATCTAAGCTCTCCCACATTAAACTGTTTGGTGTAGTGCTTAACTGCCTGTAGCTTTCTAAACTGAACGTCTTCCCACAAAGACTGCAGTTTTAGAGAGGCTTCTGATGTGTCTCCCTCAATATCTGTTTTTTTAAACTTGATATCGAAGCAGTCTCTATACTCTGGCATCTTCATTCCGTACCCAACCATTGCTTCTGCATAGTTGTAATTATTAGTAGGGTCAGACACTACTGTCTCTAGCCTATTAATAATGTCTAGCTCTGGCTTCAAGACGCCATGGTAAACCATGATCCCATTACCAAGATCTGTTATGTCACTCCAGGTTTGCTCTTCAATAGCGTACCAGTCGTGAAGTCTTTTCTCGTGTGACTCGATTGAGTTGTCCATGTCTCCCTCTTAATATGTTAGCTTGCTTGTATCTACTTTTGTATAGTCGAAGTACTTTGCTCCGCCCCTATCGTTATAGTCTGTCATGACAACAATAGAGTATTTGTTTCCATTTACGATTGGCTCTGATGAATGCTCGTAGATATATGTTGATGGAAATACCACCAAATCACCTGGCTCAGGCTTAATCGATAGGTTAAACCTGGGGAACACAATCTCTCCCCCGTCATAGTCGTCATTTAGATAAGCGACTGCTGAAACCGTAGTTACGTATGCTGGACCATGATCAGCATGTACTGCGAAATGTTTTCCCGTGCCCTCATATTTTACGTAGTTGAACACTTCATAGTATCTCATGACTACGCCCCAGTATTGGCCATAGTCTTCTACGTGTGGGTATATTGACCGAAATGAATCTTCGTGAATTCTATAAAGATCCTTGTTCCAATCAGTTTCTGGTCCTAAATTTTTTTGGCCTATCTTAAAGTCTAAACAATTTCTAGCTTCCAGGATAGCCTCATGCCCCTCTGTAACCTTAGCACCTTCCCAAGAAAAGTGCTGGCTGTCAGTAAGGTTGCCTTCTAAGGTACCAATTATATCCTTACACTGCTCTTCGGTAAAGATATTCTTGTATACATTAATTCCAAGTGCTGGATTTTGCACAACGGTTCCGTTAGGCATTACCCTGTCGGGTAGCCTATTGTTTGCTGTTTCTGATCTGTCTTTTGTTAACCAGGGATTACTCATGGGATAATTATATCATAAAGAAAGGGCCCCCGCTTTTACGAGGGCCCTAACTTTGTTAAATGTTACTTGTTGTGAACTAGGTATCCACCTGCTACGAACCAGTCTTGAGGCTCGCAACCGATCAGGTAGGTCATCTGTGGCTCTTCGACGTTGTGAATTGTCTCAACAACATCTTCTGAGTACGAACCATCTTCTAGTACCTGGATCAACGTATCCCCAACCTCAATGTCTGATGTTGGTACGATTCTGTATACCCCATCACGCTTGACGTAAATTGTCTGTGTGAATGAGAACTTAGCAGCCTCGTTTCCGTTGAAGTAGACGCATGGTGACATCTTGGGACCTAGGTAGAGAACATCTGTCTCTACAACATCGCCAAATGTCAGGGTGTCTGATGACCACGCAAACATGGACTCCTTGGCATCGCCTGGGTCTGTAGCTGTCATCTCTCCAAGAGATGGAACTACGGCCTTGTCTCCGACAACCACGTCCTTTGCAGGAATCTCACCACGAGCAGTCCTAACCAAAGTGTCTTCGTGGATACACCATGCGTGGAACCTTGGGAAGAACGGTGGGAAGTGCGGTGGGAAGTGTGGCGGGAAGTGTGGTGGGAAGTGCGGTGGGAAGTGCGGTGGGAAGTGCGGGAAGAAGGGTGGGAAATGCGGGAAGAACGGTGGGAAGTGTGGGAAGAACGGGAAGAACGGGAAAAACGGGGGGAAGTGTGGCGGGAAGTGTGGTGGGAAGTGCGGTGGGAAGTGCGGGAAGAATGGGAAGAACGGAGCAAGGGTGGTAATGTTACCAGACCAAGGAGACCATTCACCTAAACCATTAGCGTTCTCTGCTCTTACACGGTAAGCCTGCGAGGTGTTAGCCTCTTGGGCAACAACTACAGACAGGTCTGCAGTGGATCCAGACTTTGCATCATCTGACTCCCAGTAATACATTGTGATTGGAGTGCCACCGTCGCCAGGGGCAATCCAAGTAACGGTGTCCTCGTTAACCCCAGCTGTAGCAGTAGGTGCTGAAGGTGTTCCTGGAACAGAGGTTACGTCTACGGACAGGCCGTCTGAAGCAGCAGATGTTCCAGCTGCGTTCGAGGCGGTGGCAGTAAATGTGTAAGACGTAGAGCTTTGCAATCCATCCACAGTAATAGGGCTAGTTGCATTTGATACTACTACTGGCGATCCAGCGGCTGGTGTTGCTGTAACTTCGTAAGAAGTAGCCTCTGGTGAGCCAGCTGGTAAGCTAACAGTTACAATAACTTGACCGCTTGCAAAAGGCCTATTAGTTCCAGTGTTTATAGCAGAGTCAATAATCGGTTGCTTTGGTTCCAGGAAGTCATTCTGCTGAGATGACCTTCCCCCTGCTTCTTTTCTAGCCAATATTCTCTCCTATTTCCTATTAAGCCTTTAGGTCTCCATATACGACCCAGCTGTCTACGCCACGCTTTAGAAGCGTAGCTGATGACCACTGAGTACGTAGTACGAGTCCTGGAGTAGCATTTACTGTTACCCCCGTGTCTCCAGCAATTGTAACTGTTCCAGTGCCAGAGGCAAATACATCAATAGATGCTCCGACTGGCCAAGCAAGTGACAAGTTAGTTGGGATTGTGAATGTAACTTCGGTTGCAGAGTTCATCTCAACAATTCCATCTTGGTGATCTAGGGTGTCTAGGGTATAGCTTGCAGTCTTCTCTGTAAATGTAGAGATAGATGGGACGCCAGCCTTTGTCTGCTCGGAGCCATCAGGGAACACGACCTTGCCAGGAGCAATGGGTGCAAGCTCAAAGCTAGCGTGAGTGGTGTCAATGAATACTGACTCGTCTGGCTCTGGGGTATATCCATCGTAGAACTTGAAGACTCCATCAGTGGCATCACGGAATAGACCTGCGTGACCATACCCAGTGCCGTTTACAACGTCATAGCGTCCAGCAGACCAACCTAGGTCAGGGTTGAAGTGTGACTTTCCACGAATCGTTCCGCCACTTACATAAGTGTCTGTTACAGAGCTTAGGATGGTGATGGTGTTGCTTGTTACGGCTGTAACCTCTACACCGTCTCCATTAACATCGAATGCAACTGGGGTAACTCCCGTAACTGTTACGTAGTCTCCAAGCTTGATGTCGTGGTTTTCTGTAGTAGTAAAGACAACATTGGTTCCGTCTCCAACTGCATTTGATAGATCAAACAATCCAGCCTGGTTTAGGTAAATCATGTTGTCTCGTACGACGAGGTCAGAGGCACTAATAGTAGTAGTAGTGCCCTGTACCGTTAGGTTTCCAGTAATGATTAGGTCAGCTGCTTCGGCTGTACCACTGAAAGACGGGCTAGCGATATTCGCCTTAAGGTCTAGAGCTGTCTGTGTAGCTGTAGAAACTGGCTTGTTTGCGTCTGTAGTGTTGTCCACATTTTCAAGACCAACCATAGTCTTATCGATACCAGAAACAGTACCAGTAAATGTTGGGCTAGCAAGATCTGCCTTGGCTGTATCTAGATCATCGATCTGAGTCTGAACAGCAGAAGTCACTCCATTAAGGTAGCTAATCTCTGTGGCATCTACATCACCAATTGATGTGGTAGATGGTAGAGATACTGTACCAGTGAAGGTAGGTCCAGCCTTAGGTGCAAGTGGTGCAATAGCCGTTGCTATTTCTGAGGTAATGTCTGCATTGCTTGGGATGTAGTCCAGTGCTGCATAAGCGTCTGCTCCATTTCCAATCTTCACTCGAACCTCTGCACCACCAGTCTCAACGTTTAGAGAGCCAGACTCTGGGATAGAGACATCTGAGGCCCACTCCGTTGCTGACATTACTGTAAGCTTGGAAACGTCTTCTGAAAGAGCTAGACTTGCATTAACGTATGTTTGAATTTTTCCTAGGGTGTCGAAGGGTGCGGTTGCACCGTCCAAAAGGTTAGTAAATTCTGTAGCTACAGAATTTTGAACTTCCAAAAGTGTTTGATAACCTTGATCAACAGCGCCGCCCTCGATGGCATCTTTTACTGTATTTAGGAATGTTAAAGGAATCTGACCCACTTCATCTAGTCTTACGCCATTAACATTTTCAAAGAAGCCAGTTGCAGAATTGTACATAAGAACTTGATCGTCCAAAGGTGTATCAACTGCTACGTCAGTGTTATCGCTGACTGTTGTCGTCTTTTCAATAATGTTCCAGGCTGTCCTAGATGAGTCATAAACGTATCCTTTGTGAACGTCGCCATTTGTTGGTGTAGCTGGGAAGTCGTTGTTGTTAATTCCATAAGAATCGTCTGCATAATCTGCAGATCCACCCTGCTCTACCCATGCAAACACTGCATTAACAGTGTTTATATAAATATATACGTGCCCATTTGATCTGTCGTACCAGACGTCTCCCTCTTGCAGAATCTCGCCTGAGTCATTTCCGTCTACGGTTGGGGTAGTGTCAGAAACAAAGACATGCTTAAAGTTAGCGATACCTGACTCAATGCTGGAGACCTGGCTGTTAAGAGTTGTAATTGCAATGTTGCTATCTACGTGAGAGTTATCTACGTAATTCTTAGTTGCTGCATGTGACGGATTTGTTGGGTCCTGAGCCAAGATAACGTCGCCAGAAACAAGAGATATAGCTCCAGAGCTCATAACCAGATTGCCAGACATGGATCCACCCGTTAGGGATAGCTTTGAGTTAAGCCCCGATGTGATGGTTGTAATAAAGTCTTCATCGTCACCAATTGCTGCTGCTAGTTCATTAAGGGTGTCTAGGAGCTCTGGGGCACCGTCAATAAGTTGATCTGCACTAGCAAAGTATGGGATTGCTGCCCAAGCTGTTGTTCCGTCTCCGAATTTAAACTTTGTTGTGTCTGTTTCAAATCCGATTTCACCAGCAGCAAGAATTGGGTTAGCCGCTGTCCACTCAGCAGATGTTCCTCTGCGTTGTATCATTCTTGTTGCCATATTGTAATCTCCTATGTCTAGTATAGCATTTGTTTTTAACGGTTAGGCCGCGCCGCCGTCTAGGATTGTATCCCAAGTTACTGATGATGGTCCTCCACCCTCGATTGTTAGAATCTGAGGATCATCGTATTGAGAGCTGTCATAAAAGACAGTCTCGATTCTTCCATCTCCATCTAGAGATGTGTCATGGATGTGGTCTGGTACGGCTAGGGCTTCTACGTCTGTAGCCAGTGTCAGCCATGCACTTCCATAAAAAACTTTAAGTCTTTGGATAGATGTGTCAAACCACATTCTACCATCGTTTGGAGTAGCAGGAGCGGTAGACGAAATGACTGGAGCAATGTTTTCTTCAACGTATCCCCTCGTCACTGCGTGAGTTGAGTGAGTTGGAGCTGGGACTGTTACTGGGTTACCGAAGGTTGCCCCTCCAGTTACTGCTAGTCCATGCTTAACTTTGAAGTCTTTGCTTACTGTAGCCATTTCGTCTACCTTTCCTGTTTACTATTTATTTACGCGATTAGTGTACCAGTAGCGCGTACTGTTGTGTTGTCGTTTACGACGGTAGCCTGTAGTTCTACATCCGTACCGTTCATAACTGCGGTAACATCCATCAAAGCTCCACCAGTGTTTACTAGTGCATACTCTGTGATTGCTACGTTGAGTGAGCTATCCAAGGTTACCAAAACTTCGGTTACCTCGGTGTGTGAGCCAGTATCTGCCTTAACAACGAACTTAGCTGATGTGTAAGTTCCGCTATCGAAGGAGTAGACTGTTCCAGTTGTGTTCTGGGTAGCTACGTCAACAGTTGAAGCTACGTTAAGAGCAATACTGTTGATGTCTACCTCAGTAAATACTGGGGTAACTGCCTCAAGAGCATCTACTGCACGCTGGTCGGTGAAGTAAAGGTTTGATCCTTCAGCTAGGTCGTCAGTTGTTGAGTCGTCTACACCGTTCTCAGCGGTAATGGTTAGACCATTCTCATCTCCAGTAATAGAGATGTTTGTCTGAGTAGCATTTGTTAGCAGGTCAGCAGCTGATACCTTTGCACGAGTGTCGGTGAAGTACTGGTTTGTACCCTCGGCAATGTCGTCTGTATCTAGTGCACCAACTGTGGTGTCGGTGTAGCTGTTAGCGTTGCTCTCTGCCGTGTTAGCCTTGGTTGTAGCGTCTGTGGCTGCTGTGGCAATTGCGTCTGCTTCAGCTGTGTCTGCGTAGGACTGAGCACTAGCTAGGGCACTGTCTGCCTTGCTAGTAGCATCTGCAGCAGCTGTAGCGATAGCGTCAGCTTCTGCAGTGTCAGCATATGCTTGTGCACTTGACAGAGCAGAGTTAGCCTTAGACGTAGCATCTGCCGCTGCGGTAGCAATTGCATCAGCTTCTGCTGTGTCAGCATAGGTTTGGGCACTTGCCAAAGCCGCATTAGCCTTTGTGGTTGCATCTGTAGCAGCTGCAGAGATAGCATCAGCTTCTGCTGTATCAGCGTATGTCTGGTAAGCAGTTGTGATAGCTGTCTCGCGAGCATCGGTGTAAGATGCGGCGGTAGCCTCTGCGGCAGCCTGAGCGGATGAAGCTGAACCAGCTGCATCATACCAGGTGTCAACTATTGTACGGTTGACCTCTACCTGAAGACCATCTACTGTAATGCCAGTACCAGCAGTTACGGTACCCTGTCCAGAGAACTGGGTCCATGACTGACCAGTAAAGTCTGTCATGTAGTGGTTTCCCTGTACCCATGAGGTTGATCCGTACTGAGTACCTTCCTTAACGTATACAGCTGCAGCGTCTAGCTCAGCAAACTCATCAGAGTCCGCTGGGCGGGATAGAGTATAAGCAGCACCATTGTCGTTGTATACGTAGATACCGTTTTCAGAGTCGTTGGTCTGACCAACAAGCAAGATGCGGTATACACCATCGTCTGTGCTGTCAAGAGCAGCGTGACCATCGATAACTAGTGTGTTAGTGTTACCAGTTAGTGCAATGTTGGCATCTGCCTTAAGGTTAACAGCTGACTTCCAAGCAAGACCAGATACGGCATTGTCGGTGTAGGTGTTAGCACTTGCCAAAGCAGCGTCTGCCTTAACAGTAGCGTCTGCGGAAGCAGTTGCCTCTGCTGCGGTCTGAGCTGCATTTGCCTTTGAGGTTGCATCGCTTGCAGCTGTGGCAATAGCGTCCGCCTCAGCTGTGTCTGCATAGGACTGGTAAGCAGTTGTGATTGCTGTCTCGCGTCCGTCAGTGTATGAGTTAGCTGATGAGATAGCATCTGTTTCAGCTGTGTCTGCGTAGGACTGAGCACTAGCTAGAGCGGCATTTGCCTTTGAGGTTGCGTCTGCTGCTGCAGTAGAAATTGCATCTGCTTCAGCTGTGTCTGCATAGCTCTGAGCAGAAGCTAGAGCGGCATTAGCCTTTGAGGTTGCGTCTGCGGCTGCAGTCGCAACTGCATCGAGTTCTGCCTGGTCAGCGTAAGACTGAGCTGCTGTCAAAGCATTGTCTGCCTTTGTGGTGGCATCAGCTGCTGCGGTAGCAACTGCACCAGTTTCTGCTGCGTTGGCCTTTGAGGTTGCATCTGCTGAAGCTGTCGCTTCTGCGGCAGACTGAGCAGCATCTGCCTTTGTGGTGGCATCTGTAGCTGCAGCGGAAATAGCTGCTGCTTCTGCTGCATCTGCGTAACCTTGGGCTGCGGTGTCATTTGTTGACAAAGTTGTTTCAAGGTCTGATCCGTTAAGAACAACTGAACCAGCTGTAACCTCATTAGCGGCGAAGTCACCGTTTGCGTCCCTGAGTACCAGGGTATCTGGTGTAGCGTCTGAAGTTCCAGATCCACCTACCAAAGCGGTAATATACGCTTGGTCAGCGGCATCCTTGGTTAGAATATCATTACCGTTTACTGTAGCTGTAGTACCTTCAACGACTAGACCGTTTTTTACTCTAAAGTTCTTAGCAATTGTAGCCATTTACTTTATTCACTTCCTTCTATAATTTGTCTAGGCCTTTAGACCAACACGTGCAAACCTTGCAGTGATTGGAATAACGGCGGGGTTAGGGCTAACTAGCAATTGTAGTTTGCCTGCGGCAGCTGTAACAGTAATGGTTCCAATATCCCCATCATTGCCTATGCTTCCATACTCAGCGACGTTTATGTTTTCTGCGTCGATGAGAATACTAAATTCTGTGGCGTAGTACTTATTAGCTCCGCCAGTGTTTTTCATAATTGATACGATGTACTTAACCATTCTCCAGTCAGCGGTATTAACCTCGTCAATTACAGTTGGATTTTCTAGGCCTGGGACTTCGGACTCGTTATTCCCGCCAGAACCGAGATCGGTAGATTTAGCGGAAAGAGTTTCAATTAAATCGATGTAATCTTGACTGCTGGGGCGGTCTCCAGATTCGAACCTAGTTTTGATGTAGTCAATGTCTTGTATGGCCATAATTCTCCTATTATAAGCGTTGTTTTAAAAGATTTCTATTTAAATAGAAACCCAAGCAACGTTTCCATTGCCGTCTGTAGATAGGACCTGCCCTGGCAGACCGTCTTCGACTGGAAGAGAATAGTTCGTTCCTTGGAAAACTAGGATCCATGAAGACCCACTATATACAGAAAGGTTTGAATCAAAATCATTAAACCAAATTGGGGTTGATTCTGGATTCACTGGGCCAGTCGGGCCCACGTGTAGAGCAGCACGGTCGTCAGCGAGGGTGTCAACAAGATTCTGAAAATATTCAGAAGAGAGCTTCTTCCCTGGGTCAAATTGTGCTTTTAATTCATCGATAGATACTACTGGCATAGATATATTTTAACATACATTTTTAAAGAATATAATTATTATAGCCAATAACTTGGATTCCAATTCCTGGAAATCCTGAAGGACCGTATCCTGGAACACCAATAGATGTAAAGCGAATTCTAAATGGAAGATTCTGAGTAACTTTTGATTTGAAGGTGTTTTTTTCTCGAACCATTGCTACAGGATAGTTGGACTCTTTAAACCTTGCATTAAATGGTGCGGGATTAATAAAAGTGATGGTAGCCATATTATGGCCTATCCGTTATGTCCTCGACCACAATAAAAGAGCCCTGAGCCACAGTCCATACAATTTGGTCTTGGGGAAGCGAGAGCTGAATGTCAAACACGTCTCCCGTTTCTAAAATTCTAGTTTCGGATGCGGCTAGAGTAACAGTAAACTCTCCTTCGAGATCATCTGCGTCTGCCGCTGGCGTAATTGGAAGGATAACCACGCCGTTTCTCTTAATTTCCATCTGAATTGTCCAGTCTGGAATATTTAATGGCTGCCTGGCATCGTCTGTAACATATGACTTAAATGAAGCAGTGTCACCGCGCATTAAGGTCCAAGTGACCTGTGGTGGTCTGCTTCCAATATCGTAACTTCTGCTAGCCATAGTAGTTTTATTATACCATATCTATTCGTATCTTATGAAGCGTTCTGTGCCATCCTGCAAAATCTCAATTCTAGAGTATGTTGCTAATAGTGGCATTGGGTCCTGGGGAATACCGTCAATAATAATTTCAAAATGTAAATGATCTCCAGTTGAGACTCCAGTATTTCCGACTAGTCCAATTAGCTGACCTTTAGTTACTATTGACCCTATTCCGACATTTTTAGGGATTGATCCATCTTCAAGGTGTGCGTAAAGACTCTTCCACCTCTCAAACTCTCCGTCTACCTCAACGCTTGGAACCAGATGCTCAATAACCACCCAATTTCCAAATCCACCATTGATTCCCGCCTGAACTACCATTCCATCAAGAATTGCAACTACATCTGCCCCAGCACCTGGAATAAAATCAACTCCGTGGTGATCTGAGCTGCAGACATCGCATGGTGGCTCTCTCCAGCCAAAGTCACTGCTAACATCTGCTGGAGATACTGGAAATCTGGCATTGCTGTAATTTAACTTATTAAGCCTAGTAATCTCTACTGGGTCTGGCTCGGGCTCGAACTTTTGATCTAAAGAAGTATCTTCTGTGCCCCAGATCAAAGCATCAATTGGTCCGCCCTTGCCAAAACTTTCGGTCTTGATGAGCGGAGAGGTCGTCTCTTCCTCGAAATCTGGAATTGCATAAGTAATATCATTTTGCATGTTTGCTGGAACTTGTGAAAAAATCATTGGCACAAACATATAACCAAAAATTAACATCGCTGGCAAGGTCAGGTTACGGTCGTGAATAGTCTTTATGAATTTCATAATAATATCCTTACGTTTTGCGTAAGATTCTATCTTATATGATCTTTATGGTTTTGTCAACTATTAGTAGACAGGACCAGATGCTACCCACTCATTAGTCCCGCGCTTACGCAGGGAAGCTTCCTGGTATGGCTCAATAGTACCTGGGTTGCGTACGGTGACTCCAGGGGCTCCAGCAATCTCCAGGAACTCAGTTTCTGATCTATTATAAACGTTAACGATAGATCCGATTGGAAATGCCGCGGTAGTGTTTAGGGGAATCGTCAGGACTCCTCCTCCGACAACATTCATTGAAACAATTTCGTTGATGTCTTCAATAACTAGCGTGTGATCTACGGTGTATTCGTTTTCATAAAAATACTTTGGAGCAAACGCATTGTTAGCTGCTGTTTTTGTATATACATCTGACTTAAGGGGATATCTGGCGTCTGTAATTGCGACGATATCTGTTTGAGAATAAGACCTGATCCAAGAAGACCAAACATCTAGGTATTTCATTCTCCAGAATACTCTATTAACTGGGTAGCCAGTATCTCCTAGCATGTGGTACTCGTGCAAAACAATAGCCCCACTATTTACAACTTTCAGCAAGCCAGAATAAATCTGCTGCACGCCTAATGAGTCTGGAAATGTTGGATAGTTCAAGCCAGTTCTTGCATTTGTAACAGAGGGCTGAATAAAATATCCACTTGTAGTATAGCTATTTAAATTTGCTGCAGACGGGATTGTGGCTGGAACCTTATCAATTTTTGTGTCTTCTAGATTTGTTAAGTGTCCAGCTATTGAGTTTGACACCAATGGGTCTGGGGCATCGGTATCTTCTCCATAGTGATATAACCTAAGTGCCGTTTGAATATCAGCATTTTCATTGTATGCTGGAATCTGTGTATTGTATGGTGCGTCTGGGCCGCCGATATCATTTGGCATTATTAAATAACTCCTAAGCTTTCAATGTAATCACGGATCTCGGCTGGGCTCTGTAGCGTTACCAAAAGCTGTGCAAATAGAGTCTTGTCATTTACGGGCACAGTGTAAGTGTCGGTGACCTCAACTGCAGTAAAAGTTATTGGAAGCTTTAGCTGGTTATCGTTCTCGTCTAGGTAGACATCTGAGATAACATAAGTGGATATCGTCGGGAACAGGTCCAGGGTCTCTCCTCCGCCTGGATTTAAAGTGTACAGCGGGTTAAAGTTGCTAATGCTAGACTGAACGTTAAAATATGCAGCCGATCCTGGCTGAGTAAAAAAGTTTACGTCAATCGCCTGAGGGCTACCTGAGTCAGTCACTCCAGCAATTCCTAGATCTGAGATATTAATCTCAGTTGTGCCGACTCCAGCAGTAAACGTAATCGGCCTCGTAGTGCTATAAATATTAATAGCAAGCTTAATCGCTGGCCTCCATAGTAGCTGACCATCTTGGTTTACGTACTGGTACATCTGCAAATAATTTTCAGACGAAGGGTCTACCACAACATAAAAGTCAAAAACTTGTGGTGGTGAAATAAAAGTATCTTGCGCGGCTGGACTATTAGGGTCTGGAAAACCATACATGATAAAGGTACCGCGCTGCCCCTGGGCACCGCTGTCTAGGCTAAGACTAATACTTGATGGTCCACCAAGCACACTAATATCGTTGGAGGACACAACGACATCTGCCATTATGAACCTCCACTAGTAAATACTTCATTGATAGTTCCTGCAACCAGATCGAAGTTTCCAACGGGATCTGAGAATCCAGCAGTGTTATATGAAGCAACAACATAGATATATGCTGTTCCAGACTCGAGTGCTGCAGACTCAATTCCAAAGGCTGGTATTGCGGTAGTGTCTGTAACAGAGTAAGAGGTGTCTGTAGTTGTAAACGGAGTAGCTGCTGGAAGAGTGTTGAGTAGCTGCTGAAGAACTAGGGCACTTTCGTAAGATGGACTATATGGAATTGCATAAATGCGATATCCATCTGGAGCACCGCCAATTTCTGGAGCTGTCCAGGATAGATTAATCGAATTATCGGTCACGGAGTATACCGTTACAAGAGTTGGAATAGACGGGGCGGTTGGAAGCGCATCTGGAAGTGGGTCTACCCTATTGCTAATAGTTAGACTTCCAGTTAAGAGCGTGTGGACCGAGTCATAAGGACTGCCAGTCTTACTAATTTTTACGTCGTAAACATAAGACTTGGCTGGATCTAGGTCTGCTGAGTTCAATGGGGTGATAGCGCACTCTACATTTGTTCTATCTACAGAAAATTCTGCATAGGCGGCAATTGATTCTGAGCCAGCGACAACGGGGCCCCTGTTTTCAGCAATAATAAACTCTACATCCGTGTAGGTGGCCAATGGAAAAGCAGCACCAGAAGAGTCTTTGGGGTATACCTTAAACTCATGGGTGTCGCCCAAATAGTAATTGATGTTATACGTTGCTGGAAATGTCATATACGCTCCTCGCTATATTATATCACGAGCTAGTCTTTTATGTGATAGCTTTTTGATTCAACTTTCACAACCGCAGGAATCTTTGGGGCCTCTAGGGATATTTTTACCACAATGTTCTCTATCATAGCCTTCCCCCAGTTACATCACCGATTACTGTAATTGTTCCAACAATCGGGGTCCATACAGTAAATCTGTCGATTACAACCTGTAGGTCAAAAGATAGCTCTGCGACTGTTGACCTGACCCCTCTGCCCCAGAACTCTGTAAGGTCTGAGGTAGCGGTTATTACAATATCATTTCCATCGACGCGAACATCCAGATCATCGAAGATCTTAGACCTGTTGTCAAATGCAGTTGCCTCAAAGACCCATGTAGATGTGTCTACTGAGGTTTCCTCGTCTGACTCCAAAAACTGTACCCTAATAGAGGAGGTGTCGCCACGTGTAATATTCCATCGAATATTTACTGGCTCGATTCCCAAAACTTGACGTGAATTACTCATGATATTATTATACACCCAATTATAGGACTAGTGCCCAGGTCAGCGGGTATGAGAGAGACAGAAACCTGGACACTAGCCGTAACTATTTTAGCATATGTTTTTATAATCGTTATCAAAACTTTATAATTCAAAAAATATCTGTAAACGTATGGGAAGTAGGAGCGCGGCAAGAGATCTTTTTTCAAAAATTATATTTTTTTGTCTCTTCATGTTGCAAACTCAGTCAGTTTGTGTGTATAATAATTGTCATGGGGGTAGGGGGCAAGGGAGACTGGGAGATAAGAGATTAAGAGATATAAGATATAAGAATATATATAGTATATACTAATTAACTCTTATTGCCAAGTACACGAATAATTGTTGTGTACATGTGATCAATTTTTTCTGCCAAGACATTCATACTCTCTTTGTTGTCTTCTTCTACTTTTTCAATTTTTTCGTACAACTTCTTCTGATCGCGCTCGAGTCTGTTGACTGCGTCTTTCATACTTCCGCCACCATTAGGTTTGAACTCGGCCTTCATTTCATCTAGATAGTGCTTGACCAGCCATCTGATCATTCCAGCAACAACTCCCAAAACGCTTAAGAAAGCAAGAACTGGCGGGGCCCACGTAAGGTCGATATTGAAAGTTTCTAACATAACAATAACAATTATACAGGAGTTTATGAAGGTAACACCATATATAGTGCTTAAAGCTTCGCGGACTACTAGTTTTAAATTTTTTTTTAGGTTCTAAGATTCGCGATAAAGTTCGTCGCGAAATAGAGGTCCTAGCCACAAACATATGCTACAAAAGACTATAGCAATATGTGGAAATATCCAGGGGTATTCTTATACCAGGATCATTGAAAGGCTCAATACGGTAATAGCGTTAATAAGCATAATACCGAGAATGAGCGTGATGTCTGTTTTGTTCATACATCCATTATACCACAATATCCGAGCAAATGCAACTTGCAACAATAGCCCCGACATGCTATAATCAGGATATGAGCAAAAGAGAGAAAGATTCATTGATCATAGCGTCAATATGTGCAACCTGTCTTCTGATTGTGTTAGGTGTTATATCAATAGGCATTGTGTGACTTTATTTGATCAGGAATGGCTTCGCCATTGAATCCCCGAAATTTTTTGAGATATAATAGTCACATGGATTGTAATCATAACTGGCTAGTCAAAGAAGTACCTACTCCAAATGGAGGATACATGCGTTTACGCTTTTGTCATAACTGTAAAGAAACAGAAGGTTATGGCTTTGTTAGTAGAGAGCATGAGATTCAGTATTTGAATACGTTGCTTCAGGATGATCCCCCCGAAGATTTGTGATAGAATAGCATTATGAACTATGATCTTGACATATCAAACGATTTACCCACAGAAATCCTGGATATGTCTCTGATTATAGGAGAGAAGGAGAGACAAGATGGTTACGAGACCGATAAATAAAGAAAATTTTGTAGAGCAGCTACATAATTTCATTAAACAGCATAATATTGACCTAGGAATCAGACTAGGAGTGCCTGAAGAGCAAGTTTTGGCTATTATGGAAGATCAAGAGAGAGCCAATAAGCTTCTCTGTGGACATATTTATGACTTTATGGTCCTTGAAGGCTACGTAGAACGTTAAATACCCCCAAAAGTAACGCTATTATAACGTTTTCATAACGTTACCAAAATGTTATAATATAAATTTGCTTTTTTGGGACCAATATGCTACCAGATCTAAAATGAACAAAATTTCAATATTTTTTTAATGTGTATGATGCACGTCTGAAGAAAACAAAACAAAAACGGTTAGTCCGCACACAAACACCCCTACACCCCGCATAAACATTGGGCACTGGTGGGCCTAAAAAACTTTTGTACTACACGGCGTGTCGTTTTGACTTTGTCGGTGGTTGGGTATAGACTATAGGTATAAATAAATAAATAAAGATTCATTGTAACAAATAGAAAGTAGGTTCATAAATGAACATCACAGTAACAAAAGAAAACTTCCAGTCAATCCGTGAGAACGGCATTGGTAACGGTTTCACCGTAATCAACCCTGCCGACGGTTTCCGTAAGGATAACCGACTATGGTTTGGTAAGTGTTCAGAATGTAACGAGCAGGTTTCTAACTCTGCTCTAACAGGTGAGGGTTGGACTCACTCCATCACTACCGTTATTTCTTACCACGCCGATGGCGTAACACCTTGTCAAATGTCTATCAAACACCTTGACTACTGCCCAAAGGGTTAGTAGTTTCTTCGGTGTGTCGACTTGACATCCCGCCCAGGATCAGCGCCGAATGTAACAGAATGGTAACAAACGGCGTGTCGGCTTGACTTTTTGGGGATAGTGTGTAGACTAATAGTATAAAGAAAGTAGGAAATATGTACAGAGTAACATTCGCAGATAACGTTCTCAAGCAGGCTCTATACCCTGCCACTGAGTCAATCGAAACTCTAACCGAAAGACTAGAGTCTAAAGGATTCACTGTTGTAATGGTAGAGAGGTCGGCTAACCTTGACTAATCTCTACCCTGATACTCAGTTAGATAACTGTGCTGTATGCGGTCAGCTTGGAACTACCGCTCCAGATTTGTATGGCAAGACTCAGTTCTTCCACAAGGTACCCTCGCCTAGACTAAGCGGGTACTTCACATTCACCGCGACACACCTAGTCTAGGTGTTGACAATGTCGGTGGTTGCCTGTATAGTAATAGTATAAATAGAAAGTAGGAAATGATGATTGGTATTCCAGAAAACGCACAGTATCTGCTAGGCGGTATCCCTGACAGCGTGTTGCTCTTGACCTTGTCAGTGGTCTATGGTATCGTATGGTATAAGTTGGTAATCAAGAAAGCAGGTAAGTAATGGACTTCCAGAAACTAATGGACTTGGGTATGGACTCGGCTACCGCCCGCTACTCAGATGACGGCTCTGCTATTGAGCGTGACCGCAAGCGGTTCGTTGATGCGGTTGCCTCTCAAGATGTCTACACGCTTGAGCAGATTGAGAAAGCGGTATCTGATGAGATGAACCGTATCATCACCAAGATGAATGATGACTACAAGGCTAGGCAGGCAAACAATGCTTGAGCTATTAGTCTTGTTTAGTATCTTGTGCTTTGGTGGCTCTATTGCCTTAGGTGTTGCCGCCTACCGCCTTATCCGCCCCCGCCGTCGTCGGGCTACCTGGATAGGGTAGGCGTGTCGGCTTGACAGATCCACAAAAATGAGCGCCGATTGTAGGAATCACACAAAAAACACACCTAAACTTTGTAGGTAAATGTGCTTGACTTTTGGGATTTCTTCCTATAGAGTAATAGTATAAAGAAATAAAAGATACAAATAGAAAGTAGGAAAAAATGATTGCAGAAGTAATCAAGTATAAAGAAGATTTCGGACTATGCGAAATCTGTGATAACCACACCCCTAGGGTTGAGGTCGTAGAAGATGACTACACAGAAGTAGGTTGCCTCTACTGCTGGGAAGCGTATGGTGAAATAAATTGAGCCACTACTTTAGCCTCCTAATGGATGATGACTGTATCCGCTGCGAGTCTTGCGGGGTAAACCCATTCTCGCCTAAGGCAAAACAGCCCTGCCCTGACAGCCTATAATGTCAGTGGTTCGTGTTAGTATTTAGATAAATAGAAAGTAGGAAAAAATGTATCAAGCACAAACATTCAACCGCAGGAATAATGAACTGCTAATGGAATCAGACACCTTTGAAACTCTGGATGAGGCAACTGCCTTTATTCAGAACATTGGTAGAGGTGAAGGATTCTACACTACTATCTTCAAGCTTGATGCCGTCTGGTCTGACTTAGACTAGGCGTGTCGACTTGACAGGTCCCTCGGGATCTGGCGCCCACCGAACACTTGTTCGAATGTAACAGAATGATAACATCTTTAAGAAACCTTTAAGAACATCGGCGTGTCGCACCTAAAATGTCGGTGGTGTGTGTTACTGTATTAGTAATTAGAAAGTAGGAATAAATGAGCAAAGTAACAACAGTAAAAGACGTAATCGACCGTTTCGAGGCTACTCAGGTGGCTTTTGTTGAAAAGCGTGACGGTGTAACAGGTTTGAACACCATGGACCCCCGAGTTGTCGGAAGAGTAACTGCCCTAATGGCAATTACCCTATCTGAAGGAACAAAGTCTTGGGAGAGGTTTCTGAAACTAGTTGAAGAATTTGAAAACGACCTGACCTAAAATGTCAGTGGTTCATGCTAGGATTTTAGAAAGTAGAAAGTAGGAAAAATGACAACATTCAAATACAACCCAACCACAACTGAATTACGACAGGCTTATGAAGTTGCCTATGGAGAAATGGGTGTCTATCACCTTCTAGGGGCATTGTCAGCAAATGTTGCCCCCGAGGTTATTGAAAGACTTTATAATGATGCTATTAAGAGGGTCAGAGATGAAATGCTGGAGAGTAAGTTAGTTTGTGTTTATTGTGAAAAACTATACCCTGGAGATACAGCCGTATGTCCAGAATGTAATGACTACGACGGATTTATCCGCGTAACTGAAGGAGGAGAGTAGTATGGTAAAGTACCCTGAAATCGAAGTTGAGTTGAGTGGCATTGACGGAAACGCAATGTCTATTATGGGGGCTACAACAAAAGCCCTGCGTCGTGGTGGTGTTCCCAAAGAAGAGCAGGAACTCTACTTCAAGGAAGCCACTAGTGGCGACTATGACAATGTTATCTCCACTACAATGAAGTGGGTTAGCATTTACTAACAAAGAACTCCCCCTGGGTCTTGCGTCCTTCCTACTTTCCGCTTGACCTGGGGGGATCTTTGTGAGCGCCGACCTGTTATCCAACTGTTATAAAAAACCTTAAGAAGGCTATTGAAAATGTCGGTGGTGCGTGCTAGTGTTTAGGTATGAAGAAAAAGACTAATAAACTAGGTAAGGCAAATGAGGCTAGGCGGAAGCTGGAGTCAGCAGACTTGTTCCGTAAAATTCTCCTAAACCCGCACCTAGTTCAGCAGTCTGAAAAATACAAAGGAAGCCGTAAAGCAAAGACTGATAAGGCTATTAGAGAAAGTAGAGATAACTAATGGGTTCGTTACACTCAGTAGAACTAGTAGAGTCAGACCTTGACTTGGAAACTCAGATTACAATTCAATTAAGAAGCAACCATTACCCTCCCGTGCCAGTTTCAATGGTGCCAGTCTGTATTGAGGCTATTGACAAAGTCAATGAGGGAGAAGGCAACTGGCTAGTAGAGTTGCCAGAGGGAGTTTCTTATCGGGGAGAAACTTGTGCCCCTGCCTCCGCTATCGTTGAGCAACACCACCTGGAATACTGGATAGCAGAGTCTGAGTTAGACTAATGACTACTTATCTTATTGACACTTGGTATGTCGAGTATAAAGACGGATCAATCGCTCCCGTCCAAAATAGGGCAACTGCGAACTATCTTATAATGTCGGGGGATGCTGTTAGAATGGTAGACATACACCGAGAGAAACTAGGACTATGAAAAACGGCACTTACCTTATGGGGACTAATGGCAAACTGAAGCCACTAAATGTAAAGACTGGCTACTGGGTTGCCGAAAGAGAAATAAACTTATCAGATGTCAAGGCTGGACAAATTGTCGGAGTCTGGACAGATGAGAGCGGTAAGGAATGGATAGACGAGTCACACCTAGTGGCAGACCTATCCGACGCACTAACCCTTGCCGACGCGTGGGAGCAAATTGCTATCTATGACAACAACAATTCCGTTACCATTTCGTTATAGAATCATCGGCGTGTCGTTTTGACAAAGATAGCATTACCTGCCATAATAGATACATCAAGGAAAAGAAAAAGAAAAAGTCTATACAAAGTTGTTACCAAACTGTTACATAAATGGTATTGACAAATCTAATTCTTTCTGCGATAATAAATACATCAGCAAATCGTTGGTGTAAAACAAAATAGTCCCTCTGGGGCGGAACGGAAGCAAAATGTCAGAAATTACTGTTGGCTCACAGTTCACCACTCAGTCGAGTGGAGTGACTGGCGTAGTTCAGGAAGTCATCAAGAACGCAACGGGTTCATACCGAGTTCGCCTTGATGTCAATGGTCAAGACCGCTGGACTACTGTAAAGTAGTTTAGTCTTGAGGGGGGCAGGGTATTCCTACTTTCCCCTGTCCCTCTCACCAACCAATCTATAAGTAGATAAACATTCATAACACCTACCCCTACTAATGAGAGATAAATAATAATGGCTAGAAGCATTTCTGTAAAAATTCCAACTGTATCACTAATCGCAACTCTTGAGAATAAGATTGCCGAAATTGACGAGGCGATTGCTAACTACCCCGCAGAGCGTGAGCAGTATGAGAAAGACATAGAAACATACAAGGACAAAATGGCTCAAGCAGTTGCCAAGTTCCTAAAGAACAACTCTGCTAAAGTTGGCTACAACTATGACGACCTTGTTCGTATCAACCACGCATACAACGGCAGGTTGGAACTCACATTCGATACTGAGGCTCTGAACTTTCCTGAGCGACCAACTGAGCCAAAGCGACCTAACCAGAACGAATGGTTTGGGCGTGAACACGCTACCCGCAAGCAGATGCTTGAGAAGAACCTCAAGATTTTGCGAATGACCAACCAAGAGGAAGTATCCGCATCAACCTACGGGGCGGTGATGGAACTCCTCTAGGGGATAGTGCTGGGCATCACTAAAAAATGCCCACCCAAAGCCCTTAGACTGGAAAAAGAGAGTCGGAAACTTTCTAACCAAGCCAAGTCTGGGGGCTTTTTGGGCGGCGCTGATCGTGACCCGTTTGTTATAAAATAGTTTAAGAAGACACTTGACAATGTCGTAGGTCCATGCTAGAGTACTAGTACGTACCCCAACGAAAGTAGACCGAATGACAAACTATGCAAAGACTTATTCTCAGCTGGCAGCTCGTGCGAACTTTGCACAAATTGAAGAGGCCAGCAAATGGTACATGGACGCAGAGCGTGTAGCAGCTGAAGTTGCTAGGAACCTAGACACTACTCTAGAAGTAGGAGCAACGATCGTGTCCGCATTCTCTCCTCGTGAGCGGTGGACCAATAATGTTGCCAAGGCGATTAGTTTCTCACTAGGACGAGACGTCCCTGGATTCAAAAACAACATGGCCATGGCTACCAATGCGTTGACTATGGGATTCAAGGCCCTAAACGGTCACAAGACAAATGCATTCGCTAAAGCTATTGCAGGCGATGAGAATGCTGTAGTTATCGATGTTTGGATGTTGCGTGCCCTCGGTATTGAGAAGAAGACACCAACCCCGTCTCAGTATAAGGAAATGGCCAAGGCAGTGACAACAGTCGCGACAAAGTATGGTATGACACCTAGGGCAATGCAGGCCCTAATCTGGATTATCGTTAGAGGAAGTGGAGAGTAGCATGATTGATGAGCTGAAAGAATTCCAAGTAGACTATATCAAATCTTATATCATCCATGCCAGGAATGAGGAAGAGGCAATTGATAAATATTGGGCCAATGACTATACGCTAGAAGGAGACTTCAGTGTTGAAGCTAAAGAACTTGGATAGATATCTCTAGGGGTAGAGATCAGTGCAGGCCTGGACATGCCTTTAAAAGGTCCTCCCCCGTCAGCGCCCGCCCGTTACCAAACTGTTATTAAGAAAGTCTAATTATCTTACGAATGAGCTTGACAATGTCGGTGGTTGGGTGTAACGTAGTACTTATAAACATTCATCTAACAGAAAGTAGGGTCTCATGGCTCACGAACTAGAATCAGACAAATCATTCGCTTCATTCCGCGAGCCTGCTTGGCATGGCTTGGGTACCGTCTTCAATGAAGAGGTTTCAACCAAGAAAATGCTAGAGCTGGCAAATCTTCAAGACTGGAATGTCCGTCTCGAAGAGGTTGAGGTCCCTGAGGGGTTCAGCTCAGACAAGACTTATAACTACGTCGCTAGGACGAATCCTTTTGACAAGTCTCAGACCGACATCTTGGGTGTCGTTGGTGAGCGATACCGAATTCTTCAGAACGAAGAACTGTTTGACTTTGGAGATGCCCTGCTAGACGGTGGTGGACGTTGGGAGACCGCTGGCTCTATCAAGGGTGGCAGGCAGGTATTTGGCTCTCTTGCTCTTGAGCGTGAGACCGTACTTGACCCAACTGGTGTCTCTGATAAGGTAAACACGTATCTTCTGGTGAACACTTCTCACGACGGTTCGATTGCTATTCAAGCAAGCGTGACCCCTGTTCGTGTTGTTTGTGCTAACACTTTGAACCTTGCTCTTGGTTCTGGTATTGGTCGCAACCGTAACATCAAGCAGTCGTTCAAGATTCGTCACACCCAGACCGCAAGCGGTAAGATTCAAGCCGCACGTGAGGCTCTTGGTTTGGCGAATGTCTACATGGACGAGTTCGACAAGCTGGCTCAGGAAATGATTCAGCAGACCGTTACCAATGACCAATTCATGAAAATGGTTGAGCTGGCTTATCCTGTACCTGAGGAAAACAAGAAGGGTGCTATGGCTAAGTATCAGAACAAGATTGACCTCATTGAGTACATCTACACTGGTCCTTACAATGACACTATTGCTGGTACCGCTTGGGGTGCTCTCAATGCTCTGACCGAGAGACTAGACTGGCACCGTCAGGGTCGCAAGGGTTCCAACGAGGCAGTGCTTGCTGGTGCCTCTGGCTTTGACCCAATGGTAAATGCTGAGAAGAACCGCCTGCTTCAGGTAGTCCGTCAAGCTGTAGCCGTATAGCATAATCGTGCTGGACATCACGTAAAAATGTCCCCCCTTGGGGGCGCCGATCTTAAATGTATATACTTGTATAGTTAATCATTATTATTTAATTACGAAGTGGTAACGAAAACCCTGGAGATCTTGACAATGTCAGTGGTAGATGATAGAGTGTAACTAAATCAACCAAAGGAGATCAATGACTCGCACATCTATTATGGTAAATAAGATCAATAACGAAAAGCTTACTAAGCTGCTTATCTCTAAGAGGGGTAAGAATGACATTGAGGCTGAGTCTATGGTTGTTGTAAATACCCCCAAAGGTTTGGCTACGATCTGCCACGAGGGTGTTGGTTGGTGGAAGAATGATGAAGAGAAGTACCTTACTGCTGGCTATGTTGGGTTCAATAACATTGTCTACTATCTAACTGAAGATGAGTTACTATCTTGTTTATCATCTGATGAAGTGGATCTAGCAGAGTTTATCAATAAGTTCGGGGATCGTCTCGAGACCAACTTTGATCTATGGTATGAACAGATTAAGAACGTGTCCCAAGACATCTCCGCTTTTGACTTTGCATAATGTCGGTGGTGCATGGTAAGCTGTTATTAGAAAGTTAGGAGAGACAATGGTTGAATGTCCTAGACACGAAGGTGCTTTTGACTGCACACCCTTTTGTGATGTATGCGAGGGTAACCAAGAGTATGACCCTGCAAACAATAGGGGTTGTGTTGTTCCTAATTGCATAAAAACCCTGCCAAGCGAAATCTGGCTAGAAGAATTGGGTTTTTGTGTAGAACACTCAAAAGCCTATTTCATGCAAAAACTAGACCCATACACATTAGAAGAGGAAGAAGATTTAGACCGTTGTAGCCTACAATGTGTCTGCTCACCAGAAGAAAAGGAGGAACAGAATGGCTAGTGAGTTCAATGGCGAAGACGATGTCAAAAAGTATTGGGAAGGCATACTGGATGCCTGTCAGTACTTTAAAGATGAATTAGGTATTGAAGATGCAATGATGACTAGCATTGCTCTAGAGGCTATGGCTTATTTGGGGGATGAGTAATGATGATTGATGTGCCACTACTTAGAGAGCAGATTGAGTTTCTTGATAGCTACCCTTGGCGAGAGCGAACAGACCAACACTTCGTTGAGGGTGTAATTCACTTACTTGAAAGTATCTTAGACAAGGAGCTAGACAAATGAGGAGGGGATGTCGAGATTGATCGATAACCTCCGCAACCTTCTTGACTCTATAATGTCAGAGGGCCTTGATACAATAGTATCACTATCAGATGAAGAACTACGAGAGAAAGCAGGTATACATGAGTGACTTTAATAATCCAAACATTATCAACGAGGATGTTTTGAACAGCCTTACCATTGAGCAGTTGAACAAGCTGGCAGAGATTCTAAAGGACGTGAAGTGATGAAGAGTTGGGAACTGTTTATTAATAAAACTAATAAGTCTGAATTCGAAACTCAGCTAAGTAAAATCCTAGAGGACGTACTGTCCGAACAAGAGGAGACTCTCCGTGGCGACTGTAACTAAAACTAAGATTGATAATCTTAGGTTAGAGTATCTAACAATCAAAAATGATATGCTGGCATTCAAGTTGTCAGACACATCAATGAACCTCCTGTATGACAGGGTTGAGGTAATCAGACACGAACTATCCAAGCTAGGAGCGAATGCACGATGATTGAAGACAGGGAATGGAAAGACGGAGACGACACAGCCATCTATGACCAGGGATACAACGACGGTATCAACCAGGCAATCTCAGTTATTGATACTATCTTGAAACAGCCTAATGAAGCATTGCAGCTAATGCCCTCAGAGTACACTCTTAAGATAATCAGACATTCAATCCTCAACTCAGAGGACTAGGGGGATCTGAGGCAGCTGTTACGAACATGTGTTCAATATCCTGGGCGATTTACGAAGGGTTGACAAAAACCCCACAGCCTGATACAATAAAATAGTAAGTACCCCAACTACACGAGAGAGATAGCATGCATACAATTCACCATATAGCTACACAGGCAGAAAACGTTGACGAGGCATTCAGAAGGGTAAAAGATTATCTTGAGACACAAATGGGCAATGACTACAGCCATACACCTACATGGTATGACTGGTTTGTTGCAGGTGGCGGACGTTGGTCTAGTAGTGATGACCCTTACGATGATAACTACACTGATGACGTAGTTCACTCTTCCGACGTAAAGTTTTTCCAGAACATTGCACAGGCTCTGGAGTGGAGAAAAGAAGAAACAGATAGATACATCAAGCAGGCCAAAGAAGTCAATCTAATAGAACTATTAGACACTGTTGGTAAAGACGAGCATGACTTTAGGGTTGGACATCAGCTTTACTCTATCAAGAAGGTTTATGACCTTACCCTCGGGGTATGGGGACCAGACTCATACTTTTTTGACATGATAAATGATACTACTACTGATAAATACATGCAGGAAAGCCTTGACAAAGGCGACAAGTCGTGGTATCTTGTACCTGTGGACTTCCACTTCTAAGAGAGGCTACCCCTATGAAAATGAACGACAACGGACACTACACAGAAGACGACATTTCGCTTGGAGAGGGTGAGATTAGCTATTCGGCTTGGGAAGAAAAGTACAAGCCAATCAAGAATCCTTTCTATGCGAAAAAGTATCCCGAAGACAAAGACGGTCAGGTTTCATTCGAAACCTATGACGAAGAGCTTGAGTATGTCAAGAGCTTTCCAGACAATCAGATTTGGACTTGGGTAGACGGTGACTACTGCTCTTTGCTAGTTCCAGGACTTCACTGGGTAAACAGATTGAACTATCACATTTGCGAGGTTCCGTTTACTCCAGAAGAAGAGAATAACCTCGTTGTGCTTTTGTCGGTAGAGGTTGAATGTAAGTGCTATAAAGAAGAGGGCTATGGACCAGATGTCAATGGCTATTTTGAAGACGGCGACCCTGAGTGCAAAGAGTGCGAGGGCTATGGATTGAAGACGGTGTATCTTGATTGAAACAATGATTCGTAACAAGAATGCTAGCAAGACTGCAATTGACTGGGACCTTAACGTTTACTGTCCCGAGCAATGGTATGGTGGTGAGTCAACATGGGATGCGGACCTGTGGCAGATTAATGCCCGCATATACAATGACGGTCATTCGATCGACACTGACTATACCCTAACACTGTTGACGAAGGAAGCAGAACAGCTGGGTCTCTGGTACTTTGCTAAGCTGACACAGGCTACAGATTCCGTAGAGCAGTGGCCATATCTTTCTACACTGAGGCATCTTGGTAGCAAGCTTGATTCGGCCATGTCTCTTGACGGCTGGCTTGATGCAGGCCTAGATGGCTTTATCGACTTGCACGGATTCAATGAACTGTACAGGGCACGCATGTCAGACCGCGTGCTCGAGTTCCTTGAGACATTGCCTAGGTACGTAGAAGACGTCCCTAAAAGGATGATGTACTAATTTTCGGTAGGGGTACCGAAGGAGGGCAGGGCACTATCTCGTCTTGCCCTCCAACACTTTTGATGATAGAATGGGAGGTGGTATGAGTATGACTGATGAAGAAAAGGTTGCGTTAGCTATTATAAAACTAACCAGCAACATTCATCTAGACCTGACAATGACGGGCTACTACTATGCCAATCTCGCCACTAAGGGTGACTTACTAAGACTAGAAGAAATACAGTCGTCAGCAGAAGACACCATAGGGAAAGCTGGCAGTAGAGAAGCACACTGGGAGCACATTGTAACTCTCGGCAAAGACTAGTCCCTGGCTCCCTCTTCGGAGGGATCTGGGGCTGGCGCTCACCGTTACCAATTCGTTACATATAAAACTTGACAAAACCTTTACGATGTGATAGGTGAAATCCTGGATTACGAAGGGTATTGTGAAATCTTGGAGCATGGTGTATAATAGACATAAGGAGAATAATGTCAGAAGAGAATCAAGAAACAACCTTTGATAACAAGTGTAATATCCTATCAGAGCTATGGGTAGATTATAGGGATGAACCTGATCTACAGGACTTTATATCATATAATGATCTAGGTTTACCACTAGGGTTCTTAGTATCAGAAAGTCTTGTTACCCCCTCGCAAAGGGCCAAAGATATGATAGATGAAACCTTTGTTCTACTATTGGCCTCACTCGAGGTAGAGGATGCTGGCTTTGAGTCATTCGATGAATTAATGCTCGGATAATGGAATGGATATTTGTATTATCAGTCATTATACTGGTATGGGGCATACTCCTCATAGATAATTTTAAATAGTATTACGAAGCATGTTCCAAAATCGTGGGGCATTTATCAAGGATGTCATACCTATTGATGGTATAATATATATATGCGTAATCCTTATTTCAGATCTCACTACCCTGCAGAAGATCAGCGGATTTCCCAGGGGTATCAAGAATTAGCTCACATGATAATCTCCCTATTAGTAAATACACTAAAGAGATTTAATCCATTTCGTACTCCCTGATACCCCCTTATAATAAACAATTCTTTTTAAAAGGTTTTGCCCTTTTTCTTATAAGTTCGGATGGATTTCTATATGTTTATTGATATAAATAATCATTTCTGATACAGTTTGGCAAGGCCATTTCGCCCCTATATAGATAATACATTACGAAGAAGACTTTGAAATCGTGGGCGATTTTGGCTATACATCCTATCATGGATATGCCCATATGTCAAGCAAAAAAGATTACGGTTTGGTAAAGGTTTGGCCTTTTACCCATATACTTTATCCACAGACTTATACACATGTCTAATAACATATACAGTCATATAATAATGGAGCAAAAGGGAGTAAAATGGAGTATATCTTACCTATTTTCGCAGGGTATCGAAGTATCAGGATACAGGGGATATGGGGCTATGGGGATATCGGGATAGGGGCTATCCGAGCTATGTTCTTATAGGGGTTATTGTTATATAGGTAATGGGGTATAATCTCATATACCCCGCAAATTTATAAGCTATCCCTGAAGGCTCTGATATCATCAAATACTGGATCATTCTGACTTAATCTCAGATGAGAGTAGTCTTTTCTATTGCTTTCATCATAGAATCTAAAGAACATCATCCTGACAAACTCACCTTCCTGAAACTCTTTATGAGGTCTCCAGTGTATGTTTTCATTAGCATTAAACATGATAGCGGAGTTGTCTTCCATTGGAACAACTTCTTTATTTACCCCCAGTGACCATGATGTATTTGCTGTCAGCTGAAAGTCAACAACCAGATCATTACTGTCGCCATCAAAGTGAGGAGGAAGATTTGGCTTGCCATACTTTGCACTATAATCAACGCACAGCGGTGAGTTGCTAGTAGTTAGTTTTACATCTGATACGCTGGCAACCAGCTTAGCTATCTTGTTTGTAATTCTCTCTGGAAGGATAACGTTATAGAAGTTTACCCTACCAAGATCATTACGTACTTCCAGGTCGTCACCTTCTCTTGAATCAATTAGTGAGGTAATAACTTCCAGCTCTTCTGCCGTAAATATGTTGTCAAACCTTTGCATTCTTTTTCCTATCTGCGATTATCTTATCCATTATATCACGAGGGGTTGTCTTGTCTTCTTGTGGTAATGATCCGTATTTATGCAATAGCTTCAACAATACCCCCGCTAAAAATAGGTCCTCGCTAAACGCCATCCAGGGGAATAGGATGTCCCACAAATGAATAGGAAAAGCAATATAGGCAATGATTAATGAGGACACTACCTTCACCCATAGTGGCGAACGTTTGTATTGTGCTAGATAGGGTTTAGCTATTGTTCTTATAGACATACTCTATTATACCAGGCCTACCATAGATATCGCTCGTGTCGAGCGGATTGATTCTATTTTCCGCCGAACTTTAAGTAGCTAATCTCTCCAGTTGCTGTTCAGTTGGAAAAAGTCTTTATATTTATTAAATGGTATCACATTCGGGTCTACCCAGATATCCTCATGCGGCAACCTTACTACAAGTGCATATCCAAAAGAATCCAGAATTCTCCTGGAAACTTCTCTCACCCATTCATTTTTAAAGTTTTGAACCACATTGTGTTCAAAGGTTATAACAGAAAATCTATAGTTGTTTAATGGTACAGCTATTAATGCTCGAAGGCACAGGGCCTCATCATTATTTTGGCCCTTCGAATCAAAGTCATCCTCTATGTCTAATTGCAAGAAATCAATTTGTTTTGGAAAGTTGTTTTCTTCAAAGTACTTTGTGTAGTCAAACGTTTGTGCATCTTGCAAGAGACAAGGATTTGAACGCAAAGACCTAAACTCTTTAACAGACTCCTCGTCTATGTCAAGAGAGACTCCCTGCCATCCGTGTTTGGTTTCTAGCACGAATGAATTGTTTCCATCTTTGTAGTGGCCTGCACCAATTTCAACATAGTGTTTTTGCTCTGCTTTATTTATCTCTGCAGCGAGATCCAGTAGCTCAAGGAGGACGTGAGATACCACATGATTTGGATTAAGATTATGCTCTGTCATGCTTATATTATACACCATTCTGCCCCGCCTATTATAGATATCACTCGTGTCGAGTGTGTTAGTTCTATTTTCCGCCGAACTTTTAACTCTTATTTTCGCGGAACTTTAATCGTTCCTTTTCGGTCATAGCTTTCCATGCAATAGCTATTTTTTTCATGTCCTCTTTAGTACTGGCAGCAGCTAATGGTACCGTGTACTCATGTTGAGACATAGCTACTCTCCATTAGCCTTATCTCTAAATGCTTCTGGAGGATGATTTTTATCTTCTGGCCACCCATCCAGGTCTGCCTGCTCCCATTCATCCTCTTCAATGTATTTAATGGGGATCTCATATGGGTCGTTCAATTCTTTATCTGTCATGCCCTCAGCATGTAGTCCTGCCATCTTAGCCATCACTTGCTGTCCTTTCACTTACCCAATCTGGTCTGTAGCCATAGCACATACCATAGTCAGGTAGGTACACGGCTATCTCATCAGGCTCTAGGTATCTAGTCTGGTTAGTACTTGTTTCATGGAACATCATCCTACCCTCGGGGATTAAGAATTCCTGGTCCATGTTCTTAAATAGATTAACATAGGTATCGCGGATAGCCTTTACGAATACCGTCTTACGGATTTCTTCTTTAAACTTAGCTGGCATTAGTCGAAGTACCATTGTACGAAACCATCTTCGCACTCCCCGCCGTCGGCACCCTTAGGGACCTCTGGGCCTTCACAGTCTTCGGCACCCTCGCCTTCACCGTCTGGGTTACAAACTTCGCAGGGAAGAGTTGCAGTGGTTATAACCCACTCATTCTCGTCTACCCAAGGATTGGTTCCAATGTGATACGCATATGACTGCCAGCAGCCACATCCGCTAGCTTCTTGGCCTAAAATCGAGCAGTCCCCAAATACCTTAAGCCCAGGGGTGTAGTGACTGTCCTCGCAAGTGCCATGCTCCGTCCAAACAAGGTGCTGTCTATCCAGCTCGAGCAACATTTCGTGGTCAATTAGGGTCATATCCTCGTTAGAAATGCTTTTATCGAAGTTAATGCCGTATTCCTCCACCCACTCAGATACGTAAGTGGCATACTCTACCGCAGTTGTGTCCCAATCAGCCATGCTATCCCCTATCTCTTATATATAGTATAGCTTAGAGATAGGCTATTGTCAAGTCTTTTTTGGCCTAATGTTGCTTTTTGGTTTCCACTCTTTTTCCAGCCGTTCTTGCCTTTTTTTGACCTCAGCGTCTGGGTCGGTGCCGTGTGGCAGCAAGAGGAGCTTCTCGGAAAGTGGGTCTGGCTCACGCCTTCTTTTCATATCAAACAGGTCAAAGATATTTAAACATGATTCAATATATGATTTATTCTTTTTGTCTAGGTAATCCGTATTTACCACCAGATTAATAATACGATCTATCTTGACAAAAAGGCCATGGAAATTGTTGCCTAAAAAGATTCGGTTTCCAATACTAACTATTTTTGTGCTGCCCTGTATTTTTTGAGAATATGCATTTAAAAGATATGGCATAGTTATCAGCAAGTCATAGTCTTCTGAATTAAATGCAGAGTGAATACTGGATGTATTGTAAGTATTGTCTGGATACAAGTCCAACAGCCTGCGGGCAAGCATTACCGATGAAACCAGGCCACTCTCGCATAGCACAAGGACATTAAGGCCACCAGGCATTAGATCTGGAACATCAAGGCCCGAATTCTCACTTTCTTCTAGGCTAGTGATAGTTTCCTGGGGAAGATCATCGGACTCTTTTGCTGGCTCGTAGGGCTGTGGAGTTAGGCTAGATATAATTTGGATATCTGTAAGCCTAAAGAGTCTTTCTCCATCCTCGACGTCAATAACAATCTGTGGGTAATCTTTAAATGTTGACTCTTCTCCAAGGGGTATTCCAAAATTTGTAGCGTGGGCCAGGCAGTACGAAGACTGGTTGTTATCTATATCATAAAACTTAAACCTTTGATCTGCATTACGATACTGTACCTGGCATCCTGTGGCGTCACATTTAAAAAAGACATCATTCATTTTCTTTAATCCTAGTCTTGGGAGTTAGCTTGTCCCATGCCCCCGTATCATTCCCCTCATACGCCTGGCCAGTCTCTCTGTCAATAAGCAACCACTTCTCTGGGGACTTGGTGTGTACAACTAAGTCAACTGGGACGCTTAGCTCTGGGTACTCATGGGCATTTCGTGTCATAACTAAACTATTATACCACTTTAGTAGTTTTTTCGTCCGATGTCAGCCCAGCATTTGATGCCCTCCAGACAGACGGGCCGTGATCATTTTCAATCTGCTGCTTAGATATACTATCCTCATAAAGTCTTAGCACATGCATGCAAGGATCGTTACCCTCCTCAAATTGCCAGAGCTCTCCCTCGCTCATCGGAAGGCCATCGTGAGTGTAGCAAACTGCAGGCCCAACCCATCCCTGGTCATATCCCTCTTTAAGCCACTCATCAAACGTCATCTGGCTGCTCCCTCCATGCCTCGTGCACCAGCTCTTGGAAGTACATGTCTTCTATCTCTTTACGAAGGCTGAGTATCTCAGTGTCTATGCTGTGCAACTCAATCCTTATTGCCTTCTGCGTCTGAGGGCAAAGATCTATATGTTTAATAAGATCTGTTCTCATTGCCGCACGAGTTTCTGTTAGCTTGTTTAGCTCTTCCTGCATTTTATCATTCATTAAACATCTTCATTTCTATCATTATCCTCTCAATGGCCTCTTCTGTCTTAACAATGCTATAGCTAAGGGCCGCCTTGCTTGCCTCGGTGAGCTGCTTATCTAATGTTAGCAGATCACTGCCAATTAGGAATGCCTCTAGCTCAAGTCTATCTAGCCAGTCCTGCCCCTCCTGCAAGCTCTTCAGGAATCCCCAAGGATTTGGGTTGCTGCTTTCACTATAGTCCATGTATAAATTATATAGCATACCACTGACATTGTCAAACTAGTATGATAGAATATTAGTAACCAATAAAGGAGATTTTATACAATGAAGGTACTAGTAGTTTGTGAAACTGGCAAGTCTGCCTCTGTCCTGCTTCAGACAAAGCTTGAGCAAGTTCTGCCTGGAAATCAATACCAGCACTGCTCAATACAAGATATCAACACCAAGGAGTTCGACATCATCTTTACTTTTGAAGATATCAGCCAGGCAGTTGCAAAGATCGCGCCAGCGGATACGGCTATTCGAACCATCGAGGAGCTTAATGATCTTGCAGCAGTAGCATTTCAGAGGTATCTAGAAGACGGAACTCTTTAAGTATAATGCTAGACTGTCCTGAGTGTGGAGAGTCTCTTCACCTGACAGTTTCCGACGATAGAGAAGACCCCACCTACACTCACCTTTATGAAATTTGCATTAACTGTGGCTATACAAAATCATTCGTTGATTATGCCAAGGACAAGTAGTGTATAATATTTATGTGGTGTCACTGCCACCAAATAAGGGGAGATAATTAAAAATGGCAAAGCCTTCTACAGAATCAGCTCGTAAAAGAGAAGCGAGAGATCGCAACAAAGACTACATAAGATCTGTCAAGGAGGCGTCTGTATGCACAGACTGCAATCAATCTTACCACTATAGCCAAATGGATTTCGACCATGTTGACGGCAAAAAGAAACACAATCTTGCTAGATATGCCAACTCTGCTGTTAGTATCAAAACTATTAAAGAAGAAATATCTAAATGCGAAGTTGTTTGTGCTAACTGTCACAGACTAAGGACATGGGCAAGACAGAACAAAGCTGCCTAAAGCTTCCACCTGTATTTTTTAACCAGCAGGCTCAAGAAGTCTGCCTTGTTTGGCATCCCCCTCTTCTTTTCATTAAGAATAGTTTTGTATAGTGCTACGCTGTCA
>Ga0209137_1000531_pt1 | contig 39994 bp, 37 predicted proteins | sample SaaInl5LU_22_DNA_FD_184642 | JGI IMG/M metagenome (GOLD analysis project Ga0209137, IMG submission 184642) | Marine microbial communities from expanding oxygen minimum zones in the Saanich Inlet - ESP_105LU_22_DNA (SPAdes) (version 2) | ecosystem: Environmental > Aquatic > Marine > Intertidal... | reverse complement strand
TAACCTACTCTCCCTGTGTTGTTCTATTCAGCTTAGCACGAAACTTTCCCTGACAAGGGTTAACGGCGCGTAAAGACCAGCGCCCAATCCATAAACAGCTCCTCCCAGAGCAACTGCGCATTTGGATTGCTGCCGCTGGCTACCCATCCTCGGGCTCGCAGCAGCTTGTCAGCAAAATCAAACAGCGCGCGGTTGGGCTTGTCGGCAAGATCTGTGGTGGCTAAGCGATGCACGTAACTACTGAACCAGTCGATGGCAAGGCCGCTATCGAGTTTCTGACACTGCTGTGCCGCCGCTAGGGTCGACAGATCGCCGCAGCGAACATGCTCGGCGAGTTGTTCGAAGTCCTGACGAATTGCCAAGCTATCACTTTGCAAATAGTTCAGTGCCAACAGTGGCTTGCCGCCCGCAAGCGGTAAAACGCGAGCTGCGGCCGTTGGGTCGCCACACACTCCGGCGAGCCACTCGAGCGCCTCCACTGTATTCGGAATCGGTAGCGTAATTTTTTGGCAGCGGCTGCGAATTGTTGCAGACAGTTGACTAGGACGATGGCTAACCAATATCAGCAGGGTATTGGCCTGCGGTTCCTCAAGATTTTTCAGTAGAGCGTTAGTGGCGCTGATATTCATTGCTTCTGCCGGCGCAATCACGGCGACTTTCCAACCACCCTGCTGTGAGGTTTTGGTCAACGAATCGCAGAGCTCACGCACTTGATCGATTTTAATCGGTTTGCCCGGCTCTTCAGGCTGGAGAACGCGGATATCTGGATGATTACCCGCAGCCAACAGACGGCAGGCTTTGCAGGCGCCGCAGGCGTATCGAATCATCTCTGCAGAGCAGATTAGCCGCTGGGCCAAGGCCTCGGCTAAGCGCATTTTGCCAATGCCACTGTCGCCGCTAATTAACAGTGCGTGGGCCATGCGGCCCTGCTCGATGCGACGATTTAGGCCGCCCCAAACGTCGCTCTGCCACGGAAGAGGTATGGCAGACATTAAATCGACTCCAAGAAGCGCTCTAATGCGGCACCAATCTGAGCTTGGACGGCTTCCAATGGCTTTGAGGCGTCGATTACTACACAGCGCTGGGGGTTGTCCTTAGCAATTTGTAAATATTGACTGCGCACCCGCTCGAAAAACTCGACCTGTTCAAGTTCAAATCGATCCGGTGTGCTGCGCTCGCCCGCGCGCTTGAGACCGATTTGTACGGGAATATCCAAAATCAAGGTTAAATCAGGCCGCAGACTGCCCTGCACCATCATTTCAAGTTCGGCAATCAAGCCAGTATCCATAAGTCGCCCAGCGCCCTGGTAGGCGTAGGTAGCATCGGTAAATCGATCGCACAGCACCCATGCCCCTTCGCTCAGTGAAGGCTCAATAACTTGATAAATATGTTGCGCACGCGCGGCAAAGACCATCAATAGCTCGGCGCTATTGCTGACAGATTCCTCTCTTGGGCTCAGCAGCAGCTCGCGGATCTGCTCGGCGAGGGGCGTGCCCCCAGGCTCGCGGGTGGTGGCGTAGGCAAGCTTGTGTTTATCCATCCAAGACTGGATAAACTGAATATTTGTGGTTTTTCCCACGCCTTCAGTACCCTCGATGGTGATAAATTTTCCACGCATGGTCTGTCCCCAGTTTGCCGCGATAGGCTACACGTCTCTGCGTGCAGCCCAACAGGTTATTTGTCTGCCCTCACAGAGGGTGGCGCTGAGCGGTAATCGGCTGCTCGGCGATTAATTTGGTATTGTCGCACCGCCTTTTGGTGCTCTTCAAGGCTGTCGGAAAAGTAATGGCCGCCGTCACCGCGAGCGACAAAATAGAGGCTGCTGCCCGGCAACGGATGCACTGCGGCGTAAATGGCTGCCTCACTCGGCATGGCTATAGGCGTGGGCGGCAATCCCTTAATCACATAGGTGTTATAGGGGGTCGGCTGCTTTAGGTGCGAGCGTTTAATGTTGCCGCTGTAGGCATCGCCTAACCCGTAAATCACCGTTGGATCAGTCTGCAATCGCATGCCCTTATTTAAGCGCCGAACAAAGACGCCCGCAATCTCAGCCCTCTCTTCCGCTAATCCAGTCTCTTTTTCAACGATGGAGGCCATAATCAGTGCTTCATAGGCGCTGGAGTAAGGTAAGTCTGCATCGCGGGTTTCCCATGCAGTCGACAACACCTCGAGCATCCGCTGATGGGCGCGTGCGAGTATAGCCCACCAAGGGTCTGAGCTAGCATAGCTATAGGTGTCGGGAAAAAGCCAACCTTCCGGGTGTGCCTGCTGAATGCCCGATGCGGCCATAATGGCATCAAGGGGTAACTCTTTTACCTCGGCAAACTGCGGTAACTTGGCGAGGTGGGTCAGCCACTGGGCAAAGGTCCAGCCCTCTGGAAAAGTGATTTGATGGTAGGTGATTTGCCCTTCGTTAAATTTGTTCAGCAATGTTTTGGCTGTGTCTGTAGACGTTAATCTGTACTCGCCAGCCTGAATTCGAGCCTTTCCCTGCAGTTGCGCATAGAGACTGAGCAACTTCGGATGTGAGACGATGCCTTGCTGATAAAGCTGCCGATTTACCTCGTTAAGTGTACTGCCGTTGCTAATGGTCCATGTGAGCTGGCTGTCAGGGAGTGTAATCGGCGCATCGAGAAAACGCTGTGCCGTACCCAGTATGGCCGCAATAACCAATGTGGCCAGCAGCAACGCAAGAATGAGTCGTCGAAAAAAGCGTTTTAACATGGGTAGCCATCATAAAGCTCCGAGAGCGCCTTTTGCAGCCTTTTTGTCTCCTCGCCCACCGCCCAACCGCCAATTCCAGCAATTTTTATGACGGGGGTAATACCTCTCAGAGCGTTGCAGCAGAATATTTCGCTGATGCCACTGAGTTCGCTGCGCTCGATTGTTTGAATAGCCACGGGTAATTTGCAGTGAGGAAACAAGTGCTCGATCAGCAGTCCGCGCATAACACCCGACACACCCGACTGATCGAGCCCTGGGGTCAGCCACTTGCCCTGTATTTTCATAAAGATATTTGCCCGAGTGGTCTCTATGACATGTTCGTTAGCACTATACATTAGGCCGTCATCATACTCGTCTGCCCACTCGGCGCGGGCAATAATTTGATCGAGACGATTGAGGTGTTTAATGCCGGCCAACACAGGATTCTCAGGCATGCGGTAGACGCACTCTGTCAAAACAAGACCACTCGTCTCTGCATGCATATTGCGAGGCTGTGGGACAAAATGCTGGCAAATAATGCGCGCATTCGGGAGGGCCGGTGACTGATAACCGCGCCCGCCGCTGCCAGCCGTCACTATCATCTTGATGGTACCCGCGTCTACACTTTGGGACGCCAGTCGCCCGCAAAAGCCTCTCAGGATACCCTGCAGCGTTGACTCGGCGACAGGAATACCGAGCACTCTGGCATCGTTGATTAATCGACGCATATGCCTTGGCCAGAGAACAACTTTTCCGCCACTGAAAAGCATCGTTTCGAACAGGCCATGGCCATAGGCTGCGCTGCGATCGCTCAGAGGCAAATGGTCGGCAATCTCGCCATTAATGGTGCAGAGTGTTGCCTCAGAATAATTGATGTAATTCATGTGGCCTATTAGATCTCGGGCGTTGGGGCGCAAGCCGCGGGCGAATAAAAACGGCGCCCATAAAAAAGCCGCCCCAATGGAGCGGCTTTCTTCAGGCTTTGACTATCAGCCGTGTGCTGTGATGTAACTAATCGCATCTTGAACTGTTGCGATTTTTTCAGCGTCTTCGTCTGGAATTTCAGCGTCGAATTCTTCTTCGAGAGCCATAATCAGCTCTACGGTATCAAGTGAATCCGCTCCTAAGTCCTCAACGAAAGAAGAGGTGATTTTTACATCTTCTTCTTTAACACCAAGTTGCTCGGCTACCATTTTGATGACGCGTTCTTCGATGTTACTCATCGTATATCTACTCCTGTTAAACGGATGTTGTAATAGTTTTGCCATCGGACCATTCGGGCCCTTATGGCTTCAATCTTTGGTCACGGGCGCGCATTTTACCCTACAAATTAACAAATGCTAAACCCCTATTTTACAAACGATTTTTTAGTATAAAAATCAATGGGTTAAGCCATATACATGCCGCCATTTACATGAATTGTCTCACCAGTAATGTAGCCCGCAGCATCACTTGCCAAGAAAGAAACCACCGAAGCGATCTCTTCCGGGGCACCTAATCGACCCAATGGAATCTGGGTAAGCATAGACTCTTTGTTAGCTTCGGGGAGGTCCTTGGTCATATCGGTATCGATAAAACCGGGCGCAACAGTGTTAACAGTGATATTGCGCGACCCCAACTCTTTCGCTAATGCTCTGGCGAATCCGCCCACACCCGCTTTGGATGCGGAATAATTGCTCTGCCCTGCATTACCCATCGCGCCCACGACCGAACTGATATTGATGATACGGCCCCAACGGGCTTTTGTCATGGGTCTGACACAGGCTTTGGCTAAGCGGAAGACGGCTGTGAGATTGGTCTCAATCACGTCGAGCCATTCCTCCTCCTTCATGCGCATTAGAATATTGTCTTTAGTGATGCCAGCGTTATTCACCAGAATGGTCGGTGCGCCGAATTCGCTGGTGGCACTGTCAATTACGGTATTGATGGATTCAATGCTCGCAACATCGAGAACCATACCCTTACCGGCGATATTCAGCTCTTTAAAGCGCTGGGAGATCCTCTCCGCGCCGGCCTCTGTTGTTGCTGTCCCGATAACTGTCGCCCCTGCCTCACCAAGCGCTTGCGCAATAGCTGCACCAATACCACGGGTTGCACCGGTAACTAAGGCGACTTTTTCGTTGAGACTCATAACAGGTTCCTATGTTGATTAAATTAATGGCTTTTGTGCTTAAAGAATTTTTTAAGTTAATTAAATAGAGGTTAACGCGTTCTCTAAGCTAGCCACATCGTCTGTTGCTAGCGAGGTTAAATCGCGATCAATGCGCTTAGACAGACCGTTGAGCACGCGCCCAGGGCCACATTCAATTAAGGTGCGAGCGCCTCGCTCAGACAGCCCTTTGACACAGTCTACCCACAATACGGGCTTGTAGATCTGTTCAAGCATCAACGCTTTGATGGCTTCGGGATTGGCTTCCGTTTGAGCATGCACGTTGTGCACCACAGGGATGGTTGGCGCGCTAAAGGTCTTTTCAGCGACCAATGCGGCAAGATTCTCAGCCGCAGGTGTCATTAGCGTGGTGTGGAATGGCGCGCTAACCGGCAGTTCCACAGCGCGTTTGGCACCCGCTTTCTTACAGATATCAATGGCTCGGCCTACTGCAGCCGCATCACCCGCAATCACAACTTGACCGGGCGCATTAAAATTCACGGCAGCCACGATCTGCCCCTGTGCCGCATCGCGACAGGCATCAATAACAATGCTGTCATCAATACCCATAATCGCTGCCATAGCGCCGACACCCACAGGCACCGCCTGCTGCATAAAGGCACCACGGGCGCGAACAATCTCTACTGCGTCGCTGAAGCTCACAACATTCGCACACACAAGCGCAGACCACTCTCCAAGGCTATGGCCAGCCATCGCCATGGGGATGGGGCCACCGTGCTGCTGCCACAAACGCCAAATAGCGATGCTCGATGTCAACAGGATAGGCTGCGTGCGCTCAGTGAGGTTAATGGCGTCTTGCTCGCCTTCTTGAACGAGCTTCCAGCAATCGTAACCCAGTGTGTCAGAGGCTTCTTGAAAGGTCTGTTCGACCAGCGGGTTGGCGGATGCGAGCTCTGCCAACATTCCAATTTTTTGTGATCCTTGGCCGGGAAAAACAAATGCTAATTGACTGTTCATAAATCCTCTATATTCCTTGTTGTGGTTCCATTCGTTGCTTCAGTATAGGCGACAAAATCAGAGGCAAGTTGTGGTCGGCGGCGTCGATGGCCACATTGATAGCATTGGTAAAGGCGGTTTTATTGGCTTTACCGTGACTTTTAATGACTACCGCGCTCAATCCCAAAAAATGGGCGCCGTTATAAATGGCGGGGTCTAACTGGGCTTTGAGGCGCATTAGAGTTGGACGCATAAGCAGCGCTGCGAGCTTGGGCAACCAATGTTTGTTCACCGATTGGCGGAACAACGCTGACACCATTGCTACCAATCCTTCACTTGTTTTTAACGCGACATTGCCGGCAAAACCATCACAGACCACCACATCGGTAGCGCCGGTAAAAATACCGTCGCCTTCAATGTAACCGCAGTAATTGACCAGCGGCTCATCTGCCAATAACTCAGCCGCCTGCTGTATTTTCTCACTGCCTTTGCTTAATTCTTCACCCACATTTAATAGCCGTACGCTGGGTGCGGCAATGCGACCAAGATGCTGCGCCATAAGCGACCCAAGCAATCCAAATTGATAAAGCTGGTGGGCAGAGCAATGGATATTGGCACCGAGGTCGAGGACATAGCTGCGGCCCGTTAGCGTGGGAACAGCTGTGCAAATTGCCGGCCGCGAAACGCCAGGCAGCGGTTTCACAAAATAGAGGCCAAGGGCCATGATGGCTCCGGTATTGCCCGCACTGATAAAAGCAGCGGCCTCGCCTTCGGCAACAGCCTGCATCGCTGCACCCATGCTGGAGGTTCGCTTGTTTCGCAATACGGCGGAGGGTAAGTCAGTACCTGTAACAACGCTGTCGCTGTGTCTTATCTCAATGCGTTGCAGCACCTCGAGATCACGGCAAGCGTTTAATTGTTCAGATATTTCGCTGCGGTCGCCAAATACCAGAGCACTGATATGGCGATGAGCGATAAGAGAGTCAATTAACGCGGACACTGTGACGCGAGGACCGAAGTCCCCGCCCATAGCATCCACGGCAATTCGAATTGAATTTGCCAAAGAGTCTAGCTAACGATTATTCGTCGCCAGTTTCAATCACTTTGCGGCCGCGATAGAAACCGTCAGCAGAAACATTGTGGCGCAGGTGCTTCTCGCCGCTCAATGAATCAACTGAAATAGTAGGTGCAGTGAGTGCATCATGTGAACGACGCATTCCGCGCTTTGATCGTGTCTTGCGACTTTTCTGGACAGCCATAGATTACTCCTAAACAAAAACCCTGTGCAGCCGACGCTACTTCTTCAGCTGCCGTAAAATATTAAACGGGTTGTCAGCGACAACCTGATCCTCTTCCACTGCGCTACTGTGCTCATCCTGTGGAAGGAAGGTGTCTCCAGTGCACTCACCACTTTCGTGGTAGTTGACCAGAGGCAGAGCTAATAAAATCTCATCCTCGAGCATCTCTGAAAGATCAGCCATCTTATCGCCGACAATCCAAGGCTCTCTATCGCTCGATACGTTACTTATCTGATCTTCCGACCAAATAATCTGTACGGCGAAATCTGTCTTTAACGCTATTTCTACCGGATCAAGGCAGCGCTGACAAATCGTCTTTACGCTTACCGCCAAAGACCCGCTGGCGACCTTCGCTTTTATCGCGTCAATCTCAAACGTGATTGAGGCGGAAAGCGGCGACTCTATACTGACCACTGCAGACGCCAAACGAGGCAAATGCTTTGCCTCAAAATTGCCTTCGAGGACAATTCCTTGGTTCGCAAGTTTGCGTGGATCTACAAGAGTTGGCAGTGCCATAAATACAGGTGGTACCCAGTTAGGCGCGCATGATAGGGTCAAGTTTTTGATCTGTCAAAGAAAATTGATCAGAATAGGCCTCTAACAGGCATGAAAACAGGCGCTTTGCGCGCATTACGATTAAATACCCGAGCCAATCATGAATAAACTGATATTAGCCTCTTCTTCGCATTATCGAAAATTATTGCTAGAAAGGCTACAACTACCCTTTTCCTGCCATTCGCCAAACGTTGATGAAGCGCATCTAGCAGGTGAAACTGGCGCTCAAATGGCTGAGCGTTTGGCGATTAGAAAAGCGCAAGCAGTGGCAGCGCTATTTCCGGACGCCGCGATTATTGGCTCTGATCAGGTGGCCGAGCTGCTCCCCGATACAACTCACTCGCAGCAGGCTTCACAGCGGACCGCAGGTCACATAATTCTTGGCAAGCCACTCACTCATGGCGGTGCGATAGCCCAGCTGCGACAACAGTCTGGGCGTACCTTGTTGTTTCATTCGGGGGTTGCGGTTATGCATCAGGGTTTGATTAAAAGTTTTGTCGACACTACAGAAGTGGATTTTCGCGAGTTGACCGACGAAGAGATTGAGCAGTATGTACAGCGCGATCAACCCTACGATTGCGCAGGCAGCTTCAAGGCCGAGTCTCTTGGCATTACGCTGTTTAGAGCAATTCGCAGTGACGACCCGACATCACTCATTGGGTTGCCTTTAATTAGGCTCAGCGCCCTGCTGCGCGAGCTGAGCCCGCCGCTCGCATTTAAATAACGTCTTTAATATCGGCAAACAGATCTAAACAGGCTAGAGGCGTGTACTGCCGCAGCCTGTCAACATGGTGCGCACCATAACTGACAGCAATACGCGGCATGCCCGCGTTTGCAGCCATCTCCATATCGAATTCGGTGTCCCCCACCATAACCGCCTCATCGGCTGTTACAGCAAACTCCTGCAAAAGCTGCTCGAGCATTAATGGATGGGGCTTGGACAAGGTCTCGTCTGCACAGCGGGAGCCGTGAAACAGTGATTGAATCTCTAGCTTTTCAAGCACACGATTAAGGCCTGCGCGGCTCTTTCCCGTCGCCACTGCCAGCAAGTAGCCTGACCGGTGCAGTTCCCATAAGGTTTCAGTTACCGTCGGGAAAAAAGGACAGGGAATTTGATCTTGGCTGCGATAGTGGTTTGAGTACGACGTCTGCACTTGCCGCGACTGCTGGTCAGTCGCCCCTGGAAACAGACGCAAAATGGCTTCGCCGAGCCCTAGGCCAACAATTTCAGCCACCTCTGCGTAAGAGGGCTCCTGCAGACCGTGATCCTGGGCCGCCAGTTGAATGCACTGTGCAATTCTTGCCACCGAGTCGGAGAGCGTGCCATCCCAGTCAAAAATAACTAATTTCGGCTTATTTGTGGCCATTGTTCGGGTTGGTACCTTATGAAATGAGTGGTAAATGATTAAAGATTTTTTAAAACCTTTTCCAGATCGCTCGGCAGCGGCGCTTCAACCTCGACCATATCGCCGGAGAGCGGGTGCTTAAAACGCAGGCTTGCGGCATGCAAGAACAATCGCCGCAAACCCGACTCTTTCAGTGTTTGATTAAACTGCTCGTCGCCGTATTTACTGTCTCCTGCTAAAGGTTGGCCCGCAAATTGACAGTGCACGCGTATCTGGTGCGTCCGGCCTGTTTCAAGTTTGATGTCGAGTAGCGTTGCCGTGGCGAACTGCTGACGAATCTTAAAATGGGTCACCGAGGCCTTCCCTGCTACATCGACTCGCACCATTCGCTCGCCTGATTGCAGTGTATTTTTCTGCAGTGGCGCGTTGATGGTGCTTTTGCCCTTGGGCCACTGCCCTTTTGCCAGCGCGATATAGCGTTTATCAATCTTGTTGTGCTTTAGGCCTTCCTGAAGCGCCAGCAGCACAGCACGCTTTTTGGCCAGCATAAGACAGCCTGAGGTGTCTCTGTCCAAACGGTGTACCAGCTCAAGAAATTTTAGTTGTGGGTATTCCGCTCGCAGCGCCTCGATCACCCCTAGAGACAAACCGCTGCCGCCATGTACCGCAAGACCGCTCGGCTTATTAAAGATAAACAATCCATCATCTTCGAAGAGAATATTTTCACGTATATAGTTGCGTAGCTGATGGCCAACCGTTGGCGCGGCATCGCGCTCAGCCACTCGAATCGGCGGCAGACGCACAATATCGCCCTCTTTTAGACGACTGTCGGCCTGCACCCGACCTTTATTGACACGCACCTCTCCCTTGCGCAAAAGGCGATAAATGCGCGACTTGGGCACCCCTTTGAGTACTTTAATAAGGAAGTTATCAAGACGCTGGCCCGCTTGCTCTGGGCCAATGTCGACAAAAGAAACTTGGTTAAACTGTGATTCAGTCAAAATTGAGTGCAACTTAATAGCAAATTAGGGCGGCATTGTACCCACCGCACTGCCATCTTCCCAACTAAATTCACGTTTACATTGTAGGTCGCTGTAATTATTGCTATATTCCGCGCCACGTTCCCTGCTGCCCAGTAATTCTGCTGCCCAGAGGTCGAACGAAACGCTAACAAGGCTTAGGGTAACCAACAAGACCTAGACCAAGCGGATATAGATTACACGAGAGTCAGGCCCTTTATTGCAACCATGGCCGACTTTTATTGACAGCCGAGTGAGCTGCAGAGAAAAGACACGATAATACAGGTTTCAAAAGTTGACCGCAGTTGAGAAAAAAGCCACTCAAGCATTAAGGGCTTATTTGTCGCCGCAAACGCATACATTAGAGTGAATACCCAGTGCTTACTGGTGAATAATAAAGCTTAATTCCTGCGCCTGGACAACTGAATACAAGATACGAATATTGGATAATATCCCCGCCGACACTGTGTGTTAAGCCAGTTCCCGCGGATAAAGGAGTTAGTAGCAGACGGCCAAATCCCAGTGTTTTAGGGGCGCGTCGTAGTGTTTTTCTACTTCATCTATACCAAGTTGCTTGATTCACCCAACCTCTCCTTCCTTCTCTTCACTGCTGCTCTCTCTCCACAATGAGTAAAGGTGAATTATGAAACGTATGTTAATTAACGCATCGCACACAGAAGAAGTGCGCGTTGCTATGGTCGATGGCCAAAAACTGTATGATCTGGATATTGAAAACCGTACCAGAGAGCAAAAGAAAGCCAATATTTACAAGGGCAAAATCACACGAGTAGAGCCCAGTCTAGAAGCGGCATTTGTTGACTACGGCGCCGACCGTCACGGCTTCCTCCCCCTGAAAGAAATTTCCCGCGAATACTTCAAAACCAAAACCGGTGACGGCAGTCGCGCCAAGATCCAAGACTTGATACGCGAAGGTCAAGAAGTCATTGTTCAAGTCGAAAAAGAAGAGCGAGGCTCAAAAGGCGCCGCGCTAACTACCTTTATTAGTTTGGCGGGCCGCTATTTAGTTCTGATGCCCAACAACCCCCGCGCAGGTGGTATCTCTCGTCGTATTGAAGGCGATGAGCGCGCTGATTTGCGTGAAGCCATGCGTGGACTCAACATTCCTGATGGCATGGGTGCCATTGTTCGCACCGCCGGTATTGGCCGTGAAACAGAAGAACTGCAGTGGGATCTTGACTACCTGATGCACCTTTGGGACACCATTAGTTCGGAAGCGAGCAACAGCAAAGCGCCCCACTTCTTATTCCAAGAAAGCAACGTGATTGTGCGAGCGATTCGCGACTACTTGCGCCAAGATGTTGGCGAAGTGATTGTCGACAATCAAGAAGCCTACAATCTAGCTGCAGCGTTTATCAGCACTGTCATGCCAGACTTCAGCAGCAAAGTGAAGTTCTACCAAGATCAAATACCGCTGTTTAACCGCTACCAAATCGAAAACCAAATCGAGACCGCGTTCTGCCGCGAAGTAAACCTTCCGTCAGGTGGTTCGATTGTGATTGATGTCACCGAAGCTATGGTGTCTGTCGACATCAACTCGGCGCGAGCGACCAAAGGCGGCGATATTGAAGAGACGGCATTTAACACCAACAAAGAAGCCGCCGAAGAGATAGCACGACAGCTGAGACTGCGCGATGTCGGTGGCCTTATCGTGATCGACTTTATTGACATGCTCAACGCACGTCACCAGAAAGAAGTGGAAAATACCATCCGCGACGCACTCAAGATTGACCGTGCGCGGGTTCAGGTAGGCCGCATTTCACGTTTCGGCCTGCTTGAGATGTCGCGCCAGAGACTGCGCCCCTCTCTTGAAGAAACCATGTCAAAAATATGTCCACGCTGCATGGGACAGGGCACCATTCGTGGTACTCGCTCACTGTCGCTGTCGATATTGCGCCTGATCGAAGAAGAAGCGCAGAAAGAGTTCAGCAAGGAAATTCGCGCCATTGTGCCCGTATCTGTCGCGACCTTCCTGCTCAACGAAAAACGCAAGGAAATCTCCAATATTGAATTGCGCAACAAGATAAACGTACTCGTTTTGCCCAACACACAAATGGAAACGCCACACTTTGAAGTTATCCGTGTGCGCGCACAGGACGATGATGGCACTACTGAATTCAGCTATAAGATTGCCCATGAACTCAGCCACAGCGACCTCGAGCGAGAAATAGAAGAAGACGACGCGCCGCTCGTACTGGCTCAGCCAGCCGTCAAAACTATCGTACCAAGCACGCCAGCACCGCAGCGTGCCGAAAAAGTCGCACCAGTGGAACCCGCTATCGTCAAGCCCGGCATACTCAAGCGCGTGTGGGGCAGCCTATTCGGCGGCAGTACAGCGACTGACAGCACTGAAAAAACAGATGAGAAAGGTGATCGCTCCAATAGCCGTCGCGGTGGACAAGACAGCCGCGCGCGCACCGGCAATCGCCGCCCCAATAATCGCAACCGCAGCGACGGGCCACGCGACAACCAGCGTCAAGGTGAGCGCACTGACACCCGCGCTAAGACCGACAAGCCAGTGGATAATCGCAACAATCGTCCTCGAACTGACGCACCAAAGCCCAACGCGACTGAAGCGCGTGTCGATGCCACCGACACCCGCCAGACAACCGATCAGCGCCCAGAAACCGGTGATACGGATCAATTGAAGAAGCGTCCAAGTGACAAGCGCCGCGGCCCACGCCGTCGTCGCCAGCGCCAAGACGTACCGAGAGATGTCAACGAACAAGGCTCACTTGAACTGACCAATGACGTTCAAGCTGCTGATTCAGCATCGTCTCCTGTTGAAGCACCCGCAGCCGTTGCACCCGTTGCGGTAGCAGCAGTCGCCGACGCCGCTGTGGAGGCCTCTGAAGCCGCGGAAGTGACGAAGCCAAAGCGCAAACGTCCACCACGTAAGCCCCGCGCAAAAGTGGAAGCGACTGCGTCCGCTGACGATGCACCCGCAGCCAGCGTTGAAACGGACACAGACGCCCCAGTAGACGCCACGGATGAAGCAGCACCAAAGGCACGTTCACGCAGAAAGCCTGTCCCTAAAGAAGCGCTTGCCGATGCTGTAGCACCTGATTCAGCGGCTCCCAAGGCAGCCCCAGCACCTATTGCAGCGGTACCTGCAACCAAAGTCGAACCAGTGGCAGCCGCACCAGCAGTCGCCAGTGAAGCACCGGCGCCAATTAAACCTGCCGCTCCAGCCGCCACAGCCGCTACAACAGGCGCCCCCGCTCGAGCAAGCAACGACCCACGCTACAAGCCAAAACCCGTAGCCGACGTTGTTGTTAGCACCGAACGACGCACTGCACCGCTACCAACAGCACTCGATACCAGCAAGCCAGCACCAATTGAAGTGCAGAAAAGCACAATTGCCCGTGCATCAAACGATCCTCGTAAGCAGCGTATTATCGATAAATTGGAAGCCGGTCCAGCCGCTACTGTTACCAAAGCAGCAACAGCCTCCGACGCTTCCGAAAAAGAATCGAAGGAAATTGCACCTAAGGAGTAATTGGTACTTGTCGTAACAAAAAGGCGCTGTATAATCGCGCCTTCAATTTGGTGGGATGGCAGAGCGGTTGAATGCACCAGTCTTGAAAACTGGCTTAGGTTAATAGCCTAACTAGGGTTCGAATCCCTATCCCACCGCCATATAAGATCGCTGAAACCCTTGCAAATGCTGGGGTTTTTTCGTTTCTGGTGTAGATAAATTAGATAGAGTTACAGCTAGAGTTACAGTTGTAATCAAAAAAGTACTCCAAATCATAGGCCCCCCCTCCCGAAAGACCTTATTTCTAGTATCTATATACCCGCTTCAAAAAAAATTAAGATCCGTTTGGCACTAAGTAGTGTGTAGCAGTAGACTGTATCATCCAATACAGCAATGCTCGGGAGTAGTTTTGAAAGAGATCATCAGTCAGTTCGATAATCACCAACCCCTCGACGAAAAACATCCCCAGTTCACGCCAGATGAAGACCTTCAGCTTTGGGAGTTAGCTTTTGAATACCCTCCATTGTATGAAGCACTGGAAGAAATGTTCATTGAATCATCTAGAAATCCAAACCCAGAAACGTTAAAGGAGACGATTTCGGCCTATCGCAAAGTGGAAGAAAAACACTTTAAGACGATTAAATTTGAACAGATTCTAAATGATCGGTTCGGGTCTAATGTAGAGTCGATACTTTGGCTTCTTAAGACAACTCATGGCTCGACTTTCACGCCCAAGCGAGTGCCACTTGGCCTCGATTTTATTTCTGACGACCGCCAACTGGAATTGATTGTTCTCAACATAATTGCTGGGGCCGTTATTGCCTACGACATCCCTGACGTCTACAAAAAAGACGGTGAGGCCGCTGGAGCATTGAAGCAGATCTATCCCAATCAAGAGGTTAAAAAGCTGGCAGAAAAACTTTGTAAAGCAATACGGAAACAACCTCTGTGGGTTGGTGATTTAACCCTTGGACTCTATGATTTGGCGCATGGAGAGCCAGTAGAAACTCAGCTGGAGTCCTCAGATAAACCACAAGACAAACTAGAGCGTCTGGTAAAAGAGATCACACTCCTGAGTGAACGCCATCTAATAATGCGCACCAAAGGTGCTGGACGCTTCCCGTCTCAAGCAATTATTCAAATCTTAAGGATAGTTGGTCACTTCCCAACACCGGATGTAAGAACTATTTCACCTATTCAAAAAAAATATGCAAAAAAAGATGATGAAGAACCACTAGCCACCAAATGGGACAACTACTTCTAGCATCTGCGCTACAGCCTAACTTGGAAAAAAATAGATCAAAAATGACTAAAGTCATGTACTAGTCGCCATAGTATTCCACCATATATTCTCGCGCTTTTAATCACATAAAGGCGCAAAACATGAAAGATATTAACGAAATCCCAAGGTTACTCCGCTGGAAAGAAGTCGCAAAAATCATTCCATTTAGTCGGTCCTACGTTTACGATCTAATAAACCAAGGTAAGTTTCCGCGAGGTCAGAAAATGGTCAGAGGTGGACAGGCTGTTGGTTGGTGGGCGTCTGACATCAATGATTACATGCTCGCTCTTATGGAATCTGCTGAGGGTGCTGATCATGAGTAAGTTCAACCCTATTCTCAGGTACATGAAAAATCCTAGCTCAAGAAAATTGGCAATTAACGCTAAATGCGCTGAGTGCTTTGGTTGTACACCAGACCACCTAGAAAAGGGCTTTAAGGAGTCTATTTCGTCTTGCTCTTCCTACTCCTGCCTATTGCATGGGTTTCGGCCTTATCAGCGGGAAAAATCTCTGGAAGGCCAAAAAATGCCTGTGCAGAACCTATAAAGCGATTGGTCTAAGATTATGTTGATCACTAACCTCAAAGTGGATTGCTATTCAACTGGTTGCTATGGTGAGAAAAACGCAGACGGATTAACTTTGCAATTTATGGTCGAAGATGCAGAGATTGATGACTACACTATTTTTAATGTGGATTGCTCTCGGTCAAGGGGACCAAGCAAAGGAGCGAAACGACCTTCTGGTCAGTTTTCTGTCAGGAAAAAGCATTCATCCTATAAGTTTTGGCATCACACCTGTGGACTGCCAACCCTGTATATCTTCAAAGGCTACCGACAAAAACCTTACCAATGTAGAGCTCGAAGTGCAGTTGCAATAAAAAAACGAATAGCATACTGTACCGTCTGGACTGTTTACTGTTAAGAAGCACTTATGAGCACCGCTGAAAAAACACGCACACGTATTCGCGCCTCCGCACAGGCGTTGGTTGCAGAGCATGGCGCTGGAAACTTGACGCTCGATTCTGTCGCACAGCACGCAGGTGTATCAAAAGGTGGTCTGCTCTATCACTACGCCAACAAACAGGCGCTGTTAGAGGCCATGCTTGAGGACTTGCTGTCGACTAGAAAGGCATTATTCCTGTCAAGCACAGCCAAGCAGGGTCGCAGTGCCCAGTTGACGGCATTGATCAACACTGAATTCGCCCTGACGCTGACCGAGCGAGCTACCGCCAATGCCATACTGGCAGGCGGCGCCGAGAATCCTGACCTGTTAGACCCTGCGCGGGAGTATTTTTCAATGCTGTTTGACTACCTAGTTAAAGAAGCAAGCGATCCCGCTCTTGGCACCACCGTCGTGCTTGCAGTGCAAGGCATGCAACTCCTTGACACCCTGGGGCTCTACCAATTTGAACCAGCGGAAAAAGACAGATTACAGCAACGCCTTTTAGCGTTGGTATCATGAAAACAGTTTTTGGGTTGCTCCTATACCTGTTATTGGGTGGCTGTAGCGAGCCCCCCTCTGAACAAGCGAGCTTGAGAATGGCTCGGCCGGCAAAACTGTATGCTGTAGAAAACACCACCGAACCCGATGTGCATCGGCTTTTTGCCCGCATCCACAATCGCGACAGCATCGACCTGCAATTCGAAGTGTCAGGCCAACTCGTGGCCTTGCCAATTCGTGCCGGTCAAAAGATTAAAAAAGGTGAATTGATCGCGGCACTCGATGCCCGTGAACACAAGCTGGAGCTGGATTATGCCAGTACCTCCCTCATCCTGGCCACACAAGAACTCTCGAGGATGGAGAAACTGCATGACAAAGGTGTAGTCTCCATCTCCACACTGGACCAGACTCGCACGCGCCAAAGGCTCCTGCATATTGAAGTTGGGCAGGCCAAAGAGATTCTCAGGGACAGCCAAATCCTCGCGCCATATGACGGCATTGTTCTGGAGCGATTCAAACAGAATCATAGCGCCATAATCGCCGGCGATGTAGTTGCTCGACTGACCCGTTCAGACATCGTCGAGTTGGTCACTGACATTCCTGAAACCCTAGTCGCAGCGATCAACCAACAGGGTATTACCTCTGTTTATGCGCGCTTCACCGCACATCCAAGCCTCATCTGGCCACTGTCATGGGTCGAACAGCAGGCACAGGTAAGCGAAGCAACGCCAACCTTTAAAACACGTTTTGCCCTGAAAAAAATGCCAGACTGGCAGCCCCTACAGGGTATGACCGCACAAATTTTCTTGCAGCTGGCGCCGACGCTACAACAGACGCAGGTGCCGACGGCCGCATTACAAACAGACGTAGATGGCAGATTTTTCGTATGGATTACCTCAGCCCCAAATTACACTGTCAACAAAAGGCCGGTGGACGTAGGTAGGCCCTCCCCCGACTGGGTGACTATTACTGCGGGCTTAGCTGCCGGTGAAACGGTTATCGCGGCAGGGGGCAACGCACTGAGAGAGGGCGACAAAATTATCCCACTAACCAGCCCAGCAGTTAGGTGAATCAGCGAGCATGACTGAATTCGTTCTGAAAAACCCGCTCTATGTTTGGTTGTTCACGCTTATCTGCGTGGTCAGTGGCTTGTATGGTTTAGAAAATATTGGACGGCTCGAAGACCCCCCTTTCCCCATCAAACAGGCCTTTATTCTGACCCCGTATCCGGGCGCTTCAGCACTTGAGGTCGAACAAGAGGTCACTGAACAAATTGAGCTGTCATTGCGAGAGCTACCCTGGATATCTCGTATGGAATCGCGCTCTGTCCCAGGACATTCAGAGGTTGAAGTTGAGCTGCATCATTGGGTTACAGGAGAGCAGGCGCCGCAAATTTGGGACGAGCTTCGACGCCGCGTTTCTGAGGCGGCAGAACGTCTGCCCCCCGAGGCACAAACACCGCATATTGAAGATGATTTTTCAGATGTCTATGGCATTCTGTATGCAGTGACACTGCCCGAGGGGTATTCGATCGCGGAGTTACACGATGCGGCGCGGCTATTGCAGAGTCGATTACAGATGATCAAATATGTCGCCAAGGTGCAGATTGACGGGTTGCCAGAAGAGCGAGTTTACCTCGACTTTATTGATGCCCAATTGGTGCAACTTGGTATTTCCCGTGACGCTATCTTTGACAAAATCCGTGCGCAAACCGCCCTTAATGGCGCTTCTTCATTACGCTTTGGCGATCGAAGGATGCGCATCGCACCCGCCCCACTAGAGGGCAACATAGACCAACTCGGAAAAATCCTAGTGGGTCAAAGCGGTTCCTCCGCTATGGTGCCGATCAGTGCTCTGGCTAATATCTCTAGAGTCGAAACCGACCAGCCCAAAATTATCATTCGCCACAACAGCCAACGGGTTTTCACCCTTGGCGTGTCTGTCATAACGTCGGCCAATGTTGTCGATGTGGGCAAAGTCGTTGAGCAGCGGATCTATGCACTTAAAAAATCACTGCCGGTTGGTATGGATATTCAACCAATCTACGAGCAACATCGGGTGGTCGATCGCACCATCAGCAGCTTCTTGATCAACCTCTCCCTGTCGATTTTCACGGTCATTGTCGTGCTTTGCCTGTTCACTGGCTGGCGCGCTGGGCTGCTGGTCGGTGCAGTCTTATTGGTCACTGTGCTGGGCACCATCGGATTCATGGCAGCCATAGGCATACAGCTACACCGAATTTCCTTGGCTGCACTGATGATCTCGATGGGTATGCTCGTCGACAATGCTATCGTGGTAGCCGAAGGCATGGTAACCGGCATGCAACGGGGCCAAACGGCACGGCAAGCCGCGATCCAAACAGTCGTCAACACACGCTTACCTCTGCTCGGCGCAACCATCGTAGGTATGGCCGCGTTTTCACCCATTGGCTTATCGAGTGACTCAACGGGACAGTTTATGGGGTCGCTATTTTATGTGGCTGGCGGCTCACTGTTGCTTAGCTGGGTGTTATCCGTCACCCTCATTCCCTCGCTGGGCATACATCTGTTGCAGCCAACGACATCTCCCCAAGATGAGTCGACGATCTACAACGGTTGGTTATATAAGCTCTATTCGAGGTGCCTATCCGCGGCCCTAAAAAATGCCCGCCTGTGTTTTGTTGGACTGTTAGCCATCGCCATCGCAGGACTGATGGGCTTCGGCTCGCTGAAACAGGGATTCTTTCCTAACCTGCCGACCCCAGTATTTTATGTCGACCTCTACTTTCCTGAAGGGACCGATCTTCACGCCACTGAACAGAAAGCCGCCCAGCTCGAATCAAGACTGGCCAAAAATCCCAAGATTACCGACATTACTGCTTGGATCGGCAGGGGCGCGTCTCGCTTTACCGTCGTCACGATTCCAGAACGGCCAAACCAAGCCTATGCACAATTTGCGATCCGCGCAGCTAATATGGATGACGTCGCCGAGCTGGTGCTATTTAGTCGACAACTGTTAGCCGGCGAACCGGACCTTGATGTCATGGTAAGGCGCGCCGAAATGACACCGAGCGGCGCATGGAAACTAGAAGCCCGATTCTCAGGCGATGATGTGGCTATTCTGCGCTCATTGTCGCAGAAGTCACTGACGATTTTTCAGGAAGCGGGTTTGATGAATACTCGTTCCGACTGGCGACAACCGACCTTGGCACTGTCGCCAATGGTCGATGCCGCGCGCGCACAGGCCAGCGGTGTCGATCGACAAGACATTGCCGAGGCGCTAGCCTTTGTAACCACGGGCTCACCCGTCGCCGTACTGCGAGACAATGACAAACAGGTACCAATCATCGCTCGCAGTCGACCCATGCCCACGCAAAACCAGCTCATTGATGGCAATGTCTGGAGTCGAGACCAGCAAAGATACGTGCCCCTACGTCACGTTATAGACGAGCCTAGCCTGATTGCAGAGGACGCAACAATTATCCGCCGCAGCCGCATACGCACCCTGACCGCACAGGCAAACCCAGCCCACGGCAGCACCGCGGCCAACGCATTGACCCTCGTCCGCGCCGACATTGAGGCCATTAAACTGCCCGACGGGTATACGCTGGAATGGGGCGGAGAATACGAAGCCAATAAGGTCGCCAATGATTCTCTCGGTACAAAATTCCCACTAGCGCTACTAGTTATGGTGATGGTAACACTGGTTATCTTTGGACGTATCAGACAGACCATCGTTGCCTGGAGCTGCCTACTATTGCTACCTGTGGGTGTTCTCGGCGCGCTGCTGATCACCCAACTGCCGTTCAATTTTCCGGCACTTCTTGGTCTGATCGGCCTAATTGGTATGCTGCTTAAAAATGCGATTGTTATGATCGGCGAAATCGATCGCCGAACAGCGGCAGGAACCCTCGCCCGATCGACCATCGTCGCCAGCTGTGTTTCCCGCTTTGGACCTATTATGTTAGCCGCAATGACCACAGTCGCAGGCATGGCACCTCTGCTATCGGATGTGTTTTTCCAGTCTATGGCCGTCACTATCATGGGTGGATTGGCAATAACCTCGTTACTGTCACTGTTATCCCTACCGGTGGTCTACACCTTGCTGCATGGCAAGCAGGTACTTTCGCGATAAGTGCAACAAAAGCCTCACAGCTAATTGGATGCGTTAGAAACTATAGATACGGATATCCCACCGCCATCTATAACAATTAATCCTCTGTTTTTGCAGGGGGTTTTTTATATTCGTTAGTTTTTTATTTGTATGGGTACAATAATGGGTACAGGCTGGCTTAATTAACTATGCCACTACAAACGGCCCTCTGAGCATTAAAATATATTCAGAGTGTTTATGGCTGCCCGCTTAGACTCTAAGTCCAACCCTACATACCACTCCTAGTTGTTTTAATACGGCTATGTCCAAGCAACTGGCTAGAAGGCCTTGCAAAATTAAAAGAAAATAAGGCGCTGCAGATTTTAGATCATATAACTGAGGAACGAAGGGCTATTGTCATCAAGCCTAACTCCCCAAGAGGCCTCTTTGGAAGGCGACCCATACATGGAGTCAGGCGTCACATGAAAGAAAGTGGCTAGATGCACTACTGAGTCATGGCGAGGATTCAGAGTAACTCCATTCAGAATCCGATTAATTGTGGGTTGTGGTACGCCAGTCGCGCGGGCAAGCGCAGTCTGGGAAATTCTGCGCTCTCTCATTAATTTACGTAAACACCCGCTCAAGTCATCGTTCATACTTTAGTATGCTCCCTCTTTCTTATGAAACATACTCTAGTATGATCCCTCTTTCTTATGAAACATACATATGTCATTAGACTAATTGATGCTTAATATACAATGCTAGTGTGCTTACTGATCTATGACAGGAATATGGATTATGTTCAGGTATAAGTTTTAAAATATTAGGAGTGGTAAAAAAATAACAGACAATCAACAGGAGACTATGCAACATCTCGCCTGAGTTTATAAAATAACAAGGGTCAAAGTGGATGCCAAATAGCTCTAATAGGCACCATTATGGATATTCACACTCTACTCTGTAAGTATACTTAGGCCTCTTTAAGTGTCACCTAAAGCTCAATATGACAGTCAATGCTTATTTAAATCATTAACAAATCAATCAAATGTGAACTTCTCTGCTCATAGCTGTCTTATTTAATGTGCATGATTCTTCCCCCAAGAAAAAACACACTGTAAAGTCCCATGACAAAGCCCTGTTAACGCAGGGTTTTTTATGCGTTAGAATTGCTGTAAGTCCAAACCTACGTGCAAAGTATCTACGCAGGTAAGGTATGGTAATGTTTTTAGTGTGTATAAATCTCAAGTACCTAGATTCGTGGGCGTGCGTAAAAAAACTTAACAAAGTTGTCAACCTGATGCAGTTTGTTACGCGCCATTTTTTCACAAAAGCACGTAGCAAAAAAACTGTCCGGTTGACATCCTTGTTACGCGAACCCTCCGTTTGCACCAATATTCTGACCTGTTACCCATGATGCTTCCTCACTAACAAGGAATGACACTATACGAGCAACATCTACTGGTTCACCAATGCGGCCAAATGCAGACATGCTCGCAAGTCTATTTATAACCTCTTCGCTTTTTCCCGCAGTAAAAAGTTCAGTGTTGATTGGGCCTGGTGAAATGGAGTTGACCGTGATATTCCGCGCACCAACCTCTTTTGAAAAAACTCTTGTGAGCTGTTCTACAGCCCCCTTAGTGGCACAATATACTCCATATGTGGGTAGCATTAGGCGGGTCGTAGAGCTAGAAAAATTAATAATACGCCCGTCATTCTCAAGCCGTGAAGCGGCCTCACGAAGTGTATTAAATGTACCTTTCACATTAACAGAGAATATCTTATCAAAATCATCATCCGTTGTATCTTGAATTGTTTTATACAAAATCGAACCTGCATTATTAATAAGAATATTTATTTTACCGAATTGGCTAATCGCCGAATCAAACATTAGCTTGACTTCTTTAGGGCTACTTATATCTGCCTTTATAGCAATGGCACTGCCACCATTAGCTTTAATATCAGAGACAACTTTATCTGCTGGTTTATGATTTCTAGAGTAATTTACAACTACGCTTGCTCCAGCCTCCGCTAGTGTTATTGCTATCTGAGCGCCTATTCCTCGCGACGAGCCTGTAACGATAGCAACTTTATTGTTTAGTGATCTCATGACCCTTACTTTAATATTTGGATGGGGTCTGACCGAGCATAACAAGAAATTTATAAAGCCTATCAGCAATCATAATAATTATTAACGAGCCGATCTATCATTTTTTATATCCATATTTAACTCAACAAGTGTGAGATAAGTATTGTACAAAGCAGCGCATCTTATAGCTGCCATTGAAAACCACTCAAATGCCTTTGAATAGTCAACAGGCACTTCTATTCATGGCGCTTGCTCGCAGTTAGAACATCATTTACAGCATCGTCTAGACTCGAAAACGACATATCCAAAAGGCTCGTCCTCTCAGAGCTACGCCCTTTGGCAAGGGTTTTTAGCGCTTGGAATTGCCAGTCAGTAAATCGAATACGTATACCCTGTGCTTGGCAATGAGTCACGAGCTTATCGATGGAGGAAAGTCCCCCCGCATCCAAATAAGGGCTGTAGCGCATATGTAGAATTAGGCCGTCAAGCTCTTGGGTATTTTGAACCAGCTCCCCCAAAATTCGATCAGCAGCCGCGAAAAACATCGGGCCATCAACCTTAAATACCCTCCAGTTCTCAGGCAGAGCTTGGTGTGCAAAGTCAGGGTTGTCGGTCACGTCAATCACCTTGGTCAGTGTGGCAATTTCCTTCATAAATAACACTGACGCCAACAAAATTCCGGCGGTGATAGCAATCACCATATCGAAGAACACGGTCAACAAAAGACAGGTCATTAAAACCAAGATGTCACCCAAGGGGGCCCGCTTAATCAGCTTTACGGTTTTATGCGCCTCACTCATATTCCAGGCAACGACCATTAATAAAGCCGCCATTGCTGGCATGGGCACATAGGCCAGCGCATTGGCGAACAGCAACAGCCCCATTAGCACGACCGCGGAGTGAATTAAAGCGGCCACTGGAGATACCGCCCCAGCTTTGTAATTTGTTGCTGAGCGTGCGATTGCAGCTGTCGCCGTTATCCCCCCGAAGAAAGGTGTCACCACATTGGCTAGCCCTTGAGCTAGCAATTCACTGTTAGCACTATGACGTTTGCCCGACATATCATCGAGCACGACTGCGCACAAAAGTGATTCGATGGCGCCAAGTATCGCGATGGCAAAGGCCGCGGGCAGTAGTTCTGACACCAAGCTCATCGATAGCTCCAGTGGTTGCCCACCGGCGCCAGCTCGGTTCCAAGGCCAGTCGATGCTGGGGAGGTAGGGAGGGATTCCAGCGGCTTGGCTGCCATCGGGAAGTAGATAGTGGAAGCGTGAGCCTATGGTATCCACATCGATTCCGGCCCCTGTTAAGGCAAGCGCAAATACGCCTGCCAATACTAATGCCGGTAGGTGTGGGGGAATCGGCGTGCGTAATCGTGGCCAGAAAATCATTACCGCGAGGGTAAATACCCCGATTAGTGTGCTTCCCATGTCTGGGTTTTGCACGTTGCTGCCTATCGCCATAACTGTGCCGATGAAGCCTTCCGGCATCCCGTCGATCATTAAACCCATAAAATCAGGGATCTGCATGACTGCTATGACAATCGCGATACCGCCGATAAACCCCAATGTCACGGATTCAGGAATGTACTCAATAAATCGGCCTAGACGGGCATAGGCCATGGCAATGAGGATGCAACCCGACATGACCGTAGCCAACAGCAGTCCAGCCAAGCCAAATTTGAGAGTTATCGGATAGAGAACAACCACAAATGCCGCTGTCGGCCCGGAGATACTAAAGCGGCTGCCACCGGTTAGCGCAATGATGGTGCCGGCAATAATGGCGGTGTATAAGCCGTACTGTGGAGGCACGCCACTGGCTATAGCCATTGCCATGGCTAAGGGTATGGCAATAACGCCTACCGTCATTCCAGCAATCACATCTCTTATGAAATCCCGGCGCATATAGCCCGCATCGAATGCTTCCCGAAGCGCATACCCCACCTGTAGTGAAAAAAGATGTTTTCGGTGAGACATTACAGGGTTCTCCATTTAGAACGTAAACGGTGGCCTCGCGGTGATTCATGCTCATTAAAGAAGCTGGCAAGTGTTAATATAATTAACACTTGATGGTGCTTATATTACCATATAAAGGCCGTAAACTTGAAAAGGATACCCTGAGGTTGTGCTGACAAGATCGAAAGAAAAAGCATTGGCCCCATCAGACTAGCCTGAGGCCTTTGCTGCATGTAAACGTAGAGCTCTAGTATGGAATCACAAATAATTATGAGTGGTTCCTACTATCGGCCCTTCGCAGATTGCGTATAACCGCTTGTATGTATGGGCCTGGATTGTTCACAATCTCTATTCTTGCCCGTCCATAAGCGGAGTATATTATAGCCGGGTGTAGTTTGCTGTCAGCAACGGAATCTATAGACGTTCGCTTTTGATCAGCTGGTGGTACTAGCGAGAATCAACGCTGAGACCATATTACGATTGTACCCTCCCTCCCGATTACCTACTAATCCCTGAAAGGACACTGCGTTTGTCTCTTAATATTCTCCCACGCTCTATTTTTAGAGCTACAGGCCATGCTTTAAGGGATTACCAAGAGGCTAAGTAGCTTCAACAAATGCCATCGCATGAGCTTTGGGTAAAAGGTCCATGAATCAGAACTCCCCTCCCCTCCACCCCACACCCGAAAGACCCCAGTTGCTAGTATCTGTATGCCCAACTGAAAAAAAACTAGGCCTGGTAGATTGATTCTTGGCACCACAAGTATTTATTAGTAGACTCTTAGGACATTATACAATTATCGATCTTTTATGGATGAACCCGAAACATACCCCCAAGAAACGTCAGCAGAAGACGGTCAGCTATGGCAGTTAGCTTTTGAATACCCACCATTGTATGAGGCATTAGAAGATCTATTTGTTCAAGCGTCGGTTACTTCAGACCAAGATACACTGAATGGGATAATTCATGCATATCAAAAAACTGAAGAAGAAACCTTTAAGACGATAGCTTTTGAAAGGATTTTGAATGATCGTTTCGGACACAGCGTAAAGTACATCCTTAGCCTACTTAATAAAACTCATGGCTCGACTTTCACTCCAAAGCGAGTGCCACTTGGCCTTGATTTCATTACCGACGAGCGTCAGTTGGAACTGATTGTTCTCAATATCATTGCTGGCGCCTTAATCGCCTACCATATCCCTGAAGTCTACAAAGAGGACGGTAAGAATACTGGAGCATTAAAGCAACTGTATCCCAGTGAGAAAGTGACTAACTTAGCAAAGAAACTTAACGAGGCAATCCGAGACGAAAGGTTATGGGTTGGAGATTTTAAACATAGCCTTTGGGATTTATCTCATGGAGAACCATTAGAAACTCAGTTATTGAGGTCAAATAAACCCAAAAATAAACTGGAGTGTCTGGTAAAAGAAGTCACTTTGCTAAGTGAGCGTCATCTGACTATGCGCACCAAAGGTAAGGGTCGCTTTCCATCTTTAGCAATTATTGCAATAACCAAGATAGTTCAGCACTTCCCTGAACCTGATAGACGCACTGTTTCACCTATCCAAAAAAAATACGCAAAAAAGGATAATGAAGAGCCTCTTGCTACAAAATGGATCAATTACCCGTAAAGCCTGATCTCTAGGTTAACTTGGAAAAAAATGGGTCAAAAGTGACTAAATTCATGTACTAGTCGCCATAGTATTCCACCATATATGCTCGCGTTTTTATTCACTTAAAGGCGCACAAAATGAAAGATATACACGAAATCCCACGCTTACTTCGCTGGAAAGAAGTCTCCCAAATCATTCCCTTTAGTCGCTCTTATGTATACGACCTAATAAATCAGGGCAAATTCCCAAAAGGTTACAAACTTGTTCATGGTGGACAGGCTGTTGGTTGGTGGGCTTCTGACATCAATGATTACATGCTCGCTCTTATGGAATCTGCTGAGGGTTCTCGCCATGAGTAAGTTCAACCCTATTCTCAGGTACATGAAAAATCCTAGCTCAAGAAAATTGGCAATTAACGCTAAATGCGCTGAGTGCTTTGGTTGTACACCAGACCACCTAGAAAAGGGCTTTAAGGAGTCTATTTCGTCTTGCTCTTCCTACTCCTGCCTATTGCATGGGTTTCGGCCTTATCAGCGGGAAAAATCTCTGGAAGGCCAAAAAATGCCTGTGCAGAACCTATAAAGGATCTGCATATGGATTTGTTAATCACTAATCTAAAATATGAGGGTTATTCTACTGGCTCTTATGGTAAATCAAAGGCAGATGGAATAACGCTTCAATTCTCTTGCGAGGAAACTGGGTGTGACTACTACGCTATTTACAATGTAGATCGGTCGAGGCTTCGTGGGTCAAGAAAGGGTGAAAAGCTGCCCGATGGTCGATTTTCAGTTAGGAAAAAACACGCCTTCTTTGGCTTTTGGCATAGAATCTGTGGTCTAGATGCTCCCTCAAAAGGGCTGACGGCATTTCATGATTGTATGGGTAAACTAAAAGCCTTCACGTTTAATGCTGAAACTAAAGATGGGAAGAGGCTCATTAAGAGCACTTTGAGGAAAATGTCGCCCGATAAAGACCCGATATCCATCCGACAACTGTCCGATAAAGCCCCGATATTATCTCCCGATAAGAAAAGTGATGAAATACAGGCAGAGAGCGACTTTGAGAAGATATTAACTACGTGTGAAATTAACCACGTTATAAGTAAACACGGTAAAACGATACCAAGTGCACCTATAGCGGCAAGGAATACATCAGACAAGGATATTAATGCCTGGTTATCTGAGTGTGATGAGTTCTTCTAAGCATATTAAGCACCCGTCGCGGCTAGCATCAAAGTTTCCTCGTGAGACTGTGAAGTGTCTACTGAACTAGGGGCTTGCCAACACCTCTTCAATATCATCTTTGACTTTTACTTCAAATATTATTAATCCCAGTCACAGGTATATTTTATATCGTTAGGATCGTATCTTGTGCTATCCCAGCTAGGACCTATCGAGAGTTTGCCAATTTCGTCTCCTGGACTTCCCAGGATTTGCTAGACACCAAGAGGCGATCTGCTAAATAAGCGAAGAGTCGCAATGCAGATTTGGGCGTGTGCCAAGCATTGGGCTCGCTCTTATTATGCTTCAGTGTAGTTAGTGAATAACCTTATATTTCTTCAATGCATCGACAAGTTTGTCATGCGGGATAGCATATGACGTATTTCCATTATTGCCAGTCATCGTTTCAGCTGCAACCATCGCGTTTATAATCGATTCCTCAACCGCTTGGACGGTAGCTTCAAATAAAGGTGTTATTAAGTCATTAGGAAATATTTCAACGTTCGTGTTTGCATCACGATTAAATGCGTTTTCATTGGCCGTAGAGAATGCTAGAAATATATCTCCTGAACCGTTACTACCGCGACCACCAGTAATAGCAATACCCAATGGAATTCGTTGTGCTATTCGTTTTAATTGATGAGGTAAAAGAGGTGCGTCCGTTGCTAAAATTACGATGATTGAACCATCACCCTCTTGGCGCCTAGAATTAGGTGGCGCGTTGAAAATCTCACTTTTGGTATCTTTTAATTCTCGACCAACGGGAACACCTGCAATGGTTAGATTGCGCTTACTACCAAAGTTAGCTTGAACAAGCACGCCAATGGTATATGTTTTATCTTTAATTGTTACGACTCTGGATGATGTTCCTGTTCCACACTTAAAACCTAGACACATCATGCCAGTACCACCACCAACATTGCCTTCTGCAATTGCTCCAATCTGTGTATTAGCTATGGCTTCAAGGACGTGTTTCTCCTTTACGTGAAAGCCATATATATCATTCAAAAAACCATCATATGTCTCGCCAACGACAGGATATGTATACCACCAATCCTCGCCTTTGTACCAATCAGTATCCACATACCACTTAAGAATAGTATCTCGAACAATACCAACACTATTGGTATTTGTTATCATAATGGGCGTTTCTAAAAAACCAGACTCAGTGACCCAAGTAGTTCCCGTCATCTCACCATTACCATTGAGACTGTGCCAATTAGCGTAAACAGGACTAAATTTTTTGCCCCTTGGAAATATGGCCGTTACGCCGGTGCGTATTGGTCCTGTACCCACTATATTCTCACCCGAACCTGAAATGATGGTGCTGTAACCTACTTCAACGCCCTGAACATCCGTTATTGCATTATATAAACCAGTTTCACCCACAAATGGAATACCTAAATCTCTGGCTCTTGGCTTTTCAGCTGCAACTGGAAAGCTAAGGAGTAAGACAATAAATACAATTGATATGACTTTCATTTCAGGTCCTCTTGTCGCATTATAATATCGGAAGTGTAGTTTGAATATTTTGAAAAAGCGATGTTACAACAATCAACCGTTCGCTGACTCTGATTTACATAACTAGTGATTTAGCAGGTTATAGGTTAAAAGTTAAAAGGAAAAATATGAGCGTCAAATCCATAGTTACCAATTCATTCAAGTGTATCAGTAATACTGCCTAACAGCAGGAGTCCCATCTGACAAAAGGGTGGGTACCCCCGGGGTAGGGTCGAGGTATCTGAGAATTTGGGGGTTTGTTACAGGGTTTATGAAATTCTCGTGGGACACTCTTGGGACAATAGGCTACGTTTTACCACAACAAACCACATCAATGCACAAAGATATTTTTCCATAACTACATGTTTTATATGTGTTAATTGGTTGTCTAGAGTTGCAGCTTGCTGTGAAATAGGGACTTAAATACCCTTAACTTTAATGGACCCACTAAAGTTCATAAGCACCTGTTTTTAAAATGTTTTAAACAACACCTATCGTTTGCTAATCGCTCCTTTTTAATTCGTCTCTGATCTCTCTAAGCAACTCAGTGTTCTCTTGCTGTCGAGTAACAAAGAAGTAAAGGGGGTAGATACCCAGAGTAATAACTGTAAGAATCAAGAAGATGATGAAATTGCCAAGTCGAGCGGCCATGAGACTGTTCCATTGAGTTTTTAGTCTATAATCATAGCTGAATAGCCGATCCAGTCAAATCAGGGCTAGATCGAGGCTCATTTGCTATCCTCTGAGTTGAACGACTTTTCCCGATGGCGTTGTACAGGCATAGTCGCTGTACTTTTGCATTAGCCGGCGCCTTTTATCTATAAGATCACCTTTTTGATACGTAGCAGATGATTTGTCTTTAATTTTATGTGCCAGAGCCATCTCTCCTGTTAACCAATCAGTGTCAGTTTTCTCCGTAGTCCAAGTCTTGAAGCATCCTCTGAAGCCATGAACGGTTATCAATTGGCCATGTATATCTTTCCAATCATTGATCTTATTCATTCGCTTTAAAACCGAGGACATTCCTGCCTGTGACAGACTCTTACCATTCGATCTATTCGGGAACACGAAATCACTCATTTTAAGTTGTTTCAACTGCTTAATTAGGGCAATGGACTGTGTGCTCAAGGGAATATTATGCCTCTCTCGGCCCTTCATGCGACGTGCTGGAATCGACCATATACCTTCCTCTAGATCAAATTCACCCCAAGTGGCGTCAAGTACCTCAGTTGTTCTACTGGCATTTAGGATACAAAACTCCAATGCTCTTGCGCCTATACCGTCCTGCGCTCTTAAAGACTCCATAAACATAGGAAGATGAGCATAGTGTAATGATGCATGAGCCCGCTCTTCAGTGGGTGCCTTTGCTTTTTTAAGGGTTTCAACACTGGGTAACTTCCCGTGAAGACTGCCTCGCCAGATAGCAGGGTTCCTCTCGGTTCTAAGATCATCAGAAATAGCGGCATCCAAAATAGCGGCAATTCTTCGTCTGACCCGATCGGCTGTCTCAGTCTTATCAAACCAGATTGGTTGTAAGATTTCTAACACTTGAGTCCTGCTAACATCAGATACTGGAGTTTCGCCTATAACTGGGAATGCATACTGTTCAAGAGAGCTTCTCCACTGAGCAAATGTTTTTACATTAGTCCAAGACGGTTCAAGGCTCTTAATGTGCTGATAGGCATATTTAGCGAATGTGCGATCTTTTAATTGATCTTCTGCGGCTTTAGCTGATTGCTTTAGATTGAGCGCTTGCTGCTCTTCAATCTTAGGGTCAATCCCTTGTCTAATCTGAACTCGGTATGCCTCACACTTGGCCCTAGCTATCCCAAGATTGTTGTGAACTTTGTCGTAGCCTCCCATGCCTTTGTAGTCAGTCTTCCCGTTGATCTGATAGCGAATACCAAAACTCATGGCCCCTGAGTGCTTAATAGTGAAATACAGGCCATCCCCCAATGGATAACGCTTGGGTATTTTACCTTTAATTATTGCATCTAATTCTAGCTTTGAGGTTCTGTTTGCCATAAGGCTTTACACTCCCATTTAAACCTTCTAAATCGCGATCTAAGCGACTTCATGCAACACTTGGCGAATAGTCTTAATCTCGAAGGGAAGGGTTTATATCGCATTAGAGTTACAGTTAGAGTTACAGTTAGAGTTACAGTTAGAGTTACAGTTAGAGTTACAGTTACAAGTCAATATGTAGCAGTATAGTGCAGGACGGTATCGGAATAGTAGTTGTTTATAGTTAGGCTATAAGCCAGTTGTAGCGGTTATTACAGTATTCTAGAATAAAGTATAATTATATAGTATGTCGGTCTATCCCACCGCCATATAGAGCAAAAAAGCCTCTGTTTTTACAGAGGCTTTTTTGTGTCCCGTCCTGAAATAAATTTTCATTAATAAACTACTGCCAATATTTTCCCTCAGCTCCGTCACAAACACCCCTTTCAATGGACACAGTTACATTACTGCTCGAGACAGTTATACTCTTTCATATAAAGCTAAATATAGTTAGCGGCAAATGGGGAGATATGCGGTATGAGTGCAGAATTTGGGTTGATCCTTTTATTTATGGTTGTCAGTCTGGGGATTATGTTATGGAAATTTCACAGCCTAGAACACGCCACTGACACTATTCGTGATGATATCACCAGCATTAAAGCGGTGGTTGAGATCGATAACCAAACCATAAAATCTCAGTTGGCGAAAATTAAGAAAACCGTTGAGAGTATCAAAGTCGTTCAAAGTCCGCAGGTTTCTGTCGATAACGTATTGGATCAGATCGTGGACGTCCGCACGGTCTTGGAAATTGACAATCTCGCGATCAAAAATCATCTCAATACTATCGAGCTTAAGTTTGACGATCTGGTAAAGACCGCAAAAGCTCGAACTAAGGAAAATGCTGGTGTCTGATTTGCGCTACAACGATTTTGCTTCTCGAATACAGGCTTTGCGGAGTTCGACCGCAAAGACTCTGTTTGAGCATCATCGCGCCAGCGCAATTGCAATGCTCGACCAGAGTATTGCGCTCGCCCGACAGCGCTATGGCGACCATTCCGACCTCGAAAGCACTCAAGAAACATCTGCAGCACCCAACTGGACGGTGGTCAAAAAAAGTGCCGACGCAGTGGGAACAGAGGAGTGCATTTGCGGTATCAAAGCGAATGGCCACTACCTTCCCGTCCTCAAAGTCGCGAACAGTACAGCATTAAAAACAACCCTCGTGGTCCCCTCCAGCAAACTCATAAGCCATTTGACCAAGTGGAAGAATATTCTCGACATTTTAGAGCTTGGCACGCCCGCGGGCGACGCCTTCCATAACTGTGTTATTCGGGTTAGTGAACCGACTCAGCAGGCGCAGTGTGATTTGTCCGATAAGTGGTACGAGTACAGTGCCGAGCAGGACCAGTGGGTAAGAAAACCCAATCACGATGCGCTAAAAGCTGCGTGGACGTTGCGCCAAGATCCAAACACCATAGGATACAGCGACGCTGACGTCGTGTTTGCCGAAGACACGGTTCTCGCAGAAGACAATGAGCCCTTCGATGCTGAGTTGGCAATAGAAGCAGTCAATTACGCCCGCGAGGAACTCTTCAATACAGCTTTGACCAAGCGGGTTCTGCAAGCAGCGGAGGCTCAACGCTTAGCCGATCAAGCCGCCTCAGCAGAGGCGCAGGCCAAACGGCTCGAACAGGAAGCTATTCGAGCCAAACGCGCGGCGGAAAGTGCCGAAGCACTGCGTATTGCTCAGGAAGCCGAAGCGCGTTTAACGCTAATCGCTGAGGAGCAAGCCAAGGCCGCCGAGGCGTTGCGAGAACAAGAGGAAGCCGAGGCACTGCAACTCGAGGAAGCGGCACGGGCTGCCGAAGCAAAAAAAGCCCAAGAAGCCGAAGAAGCGCGCTTGCAGCGCAGAGCGAAGCTGCTCGCAGCAACCCGCAAAGCGCTTGAAATTGAAGCAGCGATTAGAGCCAAAGATGCAATTGAAACGGCGGCCAAGCTCAAAGCCGCTGAGTTAGCCCGTCAAAAACACGCGGAAGAGGACGCTCTGCAGGCTCTCTCGTGGGACAACGCTGAGGAGGCTCGCCCTCTCGATAGCGATCCAGCTTCTGTCGAAGAATCACCCGAACCCTTTGCAGACACTGGCGGCATGGCTACTGGCCAGGCCAGCCAGCAACCGGCGGCAACCGCAAAACCGGCACGAAAAGGCCACAACAGTGATATCCCTCTGCACCTTCAGGAAGCAGATGCCCTGTCCGCACTCTGGGACTCTGATACTTTTCACTAGCACATATACAAAAACCCGCACAGTGATGATTCGAAAGGCGGTCATGTACCAGTGAGTAGTGCGCGGGTGGTCTCCCCTTCAGGGGTCGAACCTGAAATTCCAGCTTAGGAGGCTAGCGTGATATCCGATTTCACCAAGGAGAGATCGCGCAAGTATAGCGAATAACCGGCTCGGGCTAAATAGAAGCCTCGGGGTTACGGTTAATTCTCTCCATTCAGTTTCACCACGCCTGCCCTGCAATCCGATATACTCGCCGCTATGAATTTACTCTTACTCAACCCCAGCGACGTGGCCAATAATCTTGCCCGCGTGTCTGGTAGACAATTAGCGCAGCTTCTAACCGTGCACAATTCTGCTGTAGGCGACACCGTGCGTATTGGAATGGTAGATGGTCAAATGGGGAACGGCCGAGTGCTCTCAATTGACGCCCAGCATGCGACGCTCGAGGTCGTATTTAACCTTGCGCCACCGTCTCCGCTCCCTTTGACGCTTATTTTGGCCTTGCCGCGTCCAAAAATGCTGCGTCGCACCTTACAAACGGTGGCGACCATGGGTGTGAAACAGCTCTATCTGATTAATTCCTTTCGCGTCGAAAAGAGCTATTGGCAGTCACCGCTCTTGGCCCCTGAGGCCATTGAGGAAGATTTTCGGTTGGGATTGGAGCAGGCGCGCGATACGGTTTTGCCTCAGCTGCATGTGCGAAAACGCTTTAAACCATTTGTCGAAGACGAATTGCCTGCGCTCGTGAAAAATACCACCGCACTGCTCGCACACCCCATTGCCGATCAGCGCTGTCCTATTAATATACAGACACCCACCACCCTCGTGATTGGCCCTGAGGGCGGTTTTATTCCCTACGAAGTTGAATTGCTGGAAGCCGCGGGTTGCAGCACAGTGCACTTGGGCTCTCGCATATTGCGAGTGGAAACCGCCGTGCCTGCACTGATTTCCCGTCTATTCCCCGCCTAACCGCCGCGCTTAGCGCTGTCGCGGCTTCATCCGCGATGATCGCGGCTGGCTTTTCACTTGGGGCTTTATTTTTTTGACGTCGCGGCGCATTTCTTCTTTTTCGCGACGTGATTCGCCAGGTACCAGAAAATCATCACCCGTACCAATCAAGTCCGCCCTGCCCATACGGCGCAACGCTTTGCGCAGCATTGGCCAGTTCGCAGGATCGTGGTACCGCAAAAACGCTTTGTGCAGCGTGCGCTGCTCTTGGCTCTTGGCACTGAAAATGCGTTCGCTATTGTTTTTACCGAGAGGCTTTAATGGATTGCGCTCGGTGTAATACATGGTCGTGGCTGAAGCCATTGGCGACGGGTAAAAGCTTTGCACTTGATCAACCCGAAAGCCATTGGTCTTGAGCCACAGACCTAAGCTCATCATGTCTTCATTGGTCGAGCCTGGGTGCGCGGAAATAAAATACGGTATCAGGTACTGTTTTTTGCCCGCCTGCTTTGAGTAGCGCTCAAATAGCTCTTTGAACTCATAGTAACTGCCCATGCCAGGCTTCATCATTTTCGACAAAGGCCCCTCTTCCGAGTGCTCTGGCGCGATTTTCAGGTAGCCGCCAACATGGTGCGTCACCAGCTCTTTTACATATTCGGGATCTCTTACGGCGAGGTCATAGCGCAGGCCTGAGGCGACCACCACTTTTTTAACGCCGGGCAGCGCGCGGGTTTTACGGTAGAGCTGGGTGGTGTGTTTGTGGTCGGTTTCAAGATTGACACAGATCGTTGGGTAGACGCAGGAGGGTCGACGACAGGTCTCTTCGACTTTTTTGTCTTTGCAGTTGAGGCGATACATGTTTGCGGTTGGGCCGCCCAGATCAGAGATAACACCGGTGAATCCGGGGGTCAGATCGCGAATTTTTTCTACTTCGTTGAGAATCGACTCTTCCGAGCGACTCTGAATAATACGTCCTTCATGCTCGGTGATAGAGCAGAAAGTACAGCCGCCAAAGCAGCCGCGCATAATATTGACGGAAAACCGAATCATGTCGTACGCGGGAATTTTAGCGTCGCCGTAGCTGGGGTGCGGCACCCGCTTGTAGGGCTGGTCAAACACCCAATCTAACTCTGCAGTTTCTAGCGGAATGGGCGGAGGGTTGACCCAGATATCATTGCGACCTTGATTTTGCACCAATGGCCGCGCATTGCCCGGGTTGGTTTCACGGTGAAAAATACGGTCAGCGTGGGCATACAGAACAGGATCAGCCACCACGTCATCGAACGACGGCATGCGAATATAGGTGGTGCTCGGATCGGTTTTGATGGCTTGGGTATCTGGGATAATTGAAAGCGCTTGAACGCCGCTCTCCTCAGCTTCAAGTTCAGATGCCGCTTTCGTCGCACAACTCGCCGCGCTCTCGCCTTTCTCCACGCGCATGCGAATGGTTTTCGCATCGTCAGAGTCACTCGGCTGGGAGGTGACGTAGGGATTTTTAGGCTTGGCAAGCGGCCCGGGCTGGTCCACTTTTGTTGAATCTATTTCACGCCAACCCTTGGGGATTGCGCGGAGTAAAAAGGCGCTGCCGCGCAGATCGGTGATATCTCGAATAGACTCGCCCTGCGCCATGCGGTGGGTCAGTTCAATCATGGCCCGTTCGGCATTGCCGTAGAGCAATATATCAGCGGTGGAATCGATCAATACCGAGCGTTTAACGGTTTCCGACCAATAGTCATAGTGGGCCAGGCGACGCAGGCTCGCTTCGATGCCCCCGACCACAACAGGCACATCGGCAAAGGCTTCACGACACTTTTGCGTGTAAACCGTGACGGCGCGATCTGGACGCTTACCGCCCTCGTCGCCCGCGGTGTAGGCATCGTCATGACGCAAGCGGCGATCAGCGGTGTAGCGGTTGATCATCGAATCCATATTGCCCGCAGTCACACCGAAATACAGATTAGGTTTGCCCAGCGCGCGAAAACTCTCAGCATTGCGCCAGTCGGGCTGCGAGAGAATACCCACACGATAACCCTGCGCTTCCAGCACGCGCCCAATCACTGCCATGCCGAAGCTAGGATGATCCACATAGGCATCACCGGTAACCAGAATCACATCACAGCTATCCCAGCCAAGCTGATCCATCTCAGCGCGGGACATCGGTAAAAATGGCGCGGGCAACATACATTCAGCCCAATACTTCGGGTATTCGTAAAGTGCCGTGCTTTTCTGCTGTTTCGCTGCCATGTCTTAAATACGCTTTCAATGAAGGGTTTAAATCGGCCGCCATTGTAGCGGATTTCTTGTACTGGGGAGAGTTTGATTTTGGGTTTACGCCCCGCTGCGAGGGTCATGGAGAAAATTGATTATTGCCTCGGCCGACAGTGTGCGGTGAAAATGCAAATGATAATCAATATTATTAACATTTAGCCCTGAGAGGCGTACAATGACAGCCATCGCCATCTTCTACTACGAGAAGCCAAATGACTCTTTGGGATTTAAAGCAGGGAACCTCCGCCACCGTTGCCAGTTTTGTTGCAACACTCGAATCTAGTTATCGTGTGCGCTTGATGGAACTTGGCTTCCACCCCGGCGAGACCATTGCCTGCGTTCTAGCCCCGAGCCTTGGCGCGCCAAAGCTCTACAGAGTCAACAACACCGTGTACTCTCTCGACGATAGCGTCGCCTCACTGATTATGATGGGCTAATCCGCGTTATGTCTAAAACGATACTAATCGGCAGTCCAAATTCAGGCAAAAGTCTCCTGTTTAACCGCCTGACGGGGCTCAATCAAAAGGTGGCGAACTTTCCCGGCGTCACCGTCAATATCAGCACCGGGCAAAGCATTACCGACCCGACCTCAGAGCTGATGGACTTCCCCGGTGTTTACTCTCTGAATGGCATCTCTGCTGAAGAAGAAGTTTCAATAAAGGCGTTTTTTAATGCCCTCTCCAATCCCGATATCGGCTGTATTGTCTGTGTAGTCGACGCAACGCGACTCGAGAAGGGACTGATTTTTGCGCTGCAGGTACTCGCGGCCTGCGCCAACCATAACAAGCCCTTAATTATCGCTGCCAATATGATGGATGTGCTCGATCAGCATGGCATGCAGATGAACCTCGCAGGGTTAGAAGCAGCGCTCAAAGTGCCTGTTGTTGGCATCTCGGCAAAGTCTGGCCTCGGGCTAGACGCACTACAGGCAGTCATCAGCCAGCATCGAGACACGCCCGCGCCTTTTTCCAGCGATATTATTGCCAGTGATGAGTCGGTTATTCATCGCCAGGCACAGCAGCTCGCAGCGAATTTTGGCCCAAAGGGCGATCTTTTAATCAATGCACAAACCCGCCTCGATCATTTTTTTCTGCACTCATGGTACGGCGGCATCGCCTTTCTGGCCATTATGTACCTGCTTTTCCAGAGCATTTTCACCTGGGCCGCACCGGTTATGGACGGTGTTGAAGCCGTTATTGCCGGCACTGCGGATATTATCTTGCCCTTGCTACCGGCAGGCATGGTCAGCGACTTTGTCGCTGACGCGCTATTCGGGGGGATTGGCGCCTTTCTTGTGTTTGTGCCGCAGATTTTTGTATTGACGCTGGTTGTCGGACTGCTTGAAGACAGCGGCTATCTGGCGCGCGCGGCGGTTATTTGCCATAAACCGTTGCGCATATTCGGCTTAACCGGCAAAAGCTTTGTCCCTATGTTATCCAGTGTTGCCTGCGCTATTCCAGGAATCTATGCCGCACGCACCGTGGATTCTCCGCGCAAGCGCTGGCTCACCTATTTAGCCATTCCGCTGATGCCCTGCTCTGCTCGATTGCCTGTTTACAGCCTGTTGATTGCTGCCTTTATCCCCGCGACAAAAGCGTTTGGCGGCCTCGTCGGCTGGCAGGGCTTAGCGATGTTCGGCATCTATGTGTTTGGCATTGTCTGCGGTCTGCTTGTGACCGCCGTTGTCTCTCGAACCAGCCAGGCTCTGCGCAGTGACTTGCCCTTTGTCCTTGAAATGCCACCCTATCGACTGCCCTCTTGGCGGCCCTTGCTGCGCAATGCCTGGAATCGCAGCAAACACTTCGTCACCAAAGCCGGTAAAGTTATCTTCACTGTCACTGTGGTTATTTGGCTGCTGGGTTACTTCCCCAATAATGGCGCGGCGTTGGGCGAGTCGTGGCTCGGCCAGATGGGCCAATTTATTGAGCCAGTATTTGCGCCCTTTGGATTAGATTGGAAGTATGGCGTGGCCATTCTGTCCTCATTTTTGGCGCGGGAAGTCTTTGTCGGCACGCTGGGTACGCTGTTTGGTATCGAGGGCGGTGAAGAGAATATTATTTCCCTGGCTGAACATATTCAAAACAGCGGGTTGCCCATAGGTGCAGGATTTGCGCTGCTGGTATTTTTCTCGATTGCGCTACAATGTGTCTCAACCCTCGCTGTTTTGCGCAGAGAGTCCGGCTCGTGGCGACTGCCCGCGCAGTTATTTGTCAGCTACAGTATTTTTGCCTACCTAGCAGCGTGGACAACGTTTACCCTTGTTGAAGCGATTGTTAATTAGGCATCCTGAACACTGAGTATCTAGAAACCTCTAAGGCATCTGCGGCTATGCGCGGTCTGACCACTCACGAACTACCCTACCAAGCCGATAGCGCTGCGCTGTTTGCGCTGGTGCGCGACCTGCCCGATGCTATTTGGCTCGACAGCGGCAAGCCTCTGAGTTCTCAGGGGCGTTATGACTTGATCTCAGCCAGTCCAGACTCCGTCATTGAGACGCGCGGCGATTTATCCACCATTAGCGACAGTCTGGGTGTGCGAGAGAGCGCCGCGGATCCGTTTGAATTGGTTAAACAATTGCTGGACCCGCTGCTCGACAGCGCCCCTGGCTCTGGCTCTGGCTCTGAGTCCGATAGCGAGGCTAGTTGTAACCACCCCTTTGTAGGCGGTGTTATCGGCTATTTTGGCTATGATCTTGGGCGTCGATGCATTCCGATTACTCCCCGTGCGACGGCGGTAACTGCCCTGCCTGATATGCGCGTAGGCCGCTATCTTTGGGCGCTGGAGGTGGATCATCTGCTGCAACAGAGCAGGCTCATATTCCACCGCGCCTGCCCCGACGACCTCAAGCTGACTATTATTCAGCGCTTGCAGACACCGCAGAGCAGTTCAATGGCAGGGTTCAGTCTGAAAACTCCGTTTAAGCCAACCCTTAGTCAGTCTGAATACGACGCGGCCATTGCCCGTATAAAGCACTATATTGCGGCCGGCGACTGTTATCAGACCAATTTCACGCAACACTTTTCGGCCACCTACTCGGGCGATCTGTGGGCAGCCTATCTGGCTTTGCGACGGCAGGTTGCGTCGCCCTATTCAGCATTTTGGCAGTGGCGAGATCAGGCTCTGCTGTGCCTTTCCCCCGAGCGCTTTGTCCAGTCGATCGCGGGCGTGGTGGAGACCAAGCCAATCAAGGGCACTATCGTCCGCGGCGCCACGCCTGAAGAAGACCACAAAAATGCGCAAACACTGCTGAACAGTGCTAAAGATCGGGCGGAGAATCTCATGATTGTCGATTTATTGCGCAATGATCTGAGCAAGAGCTGCGCCGCTGGGTCTATTGCTGTGCCGACCCTGTTCGCCTTAGAGAGTTTCCCCAATGTCCATCACTTGGTGAGCACTGTGACCGGTGTGCTCAGCGATAACGCGTCACCCATTGATCTATTGCGCAACTGCTTTCCCGGAGGTTCGATCACGGGAGCACCGAAAAAGCGCGCGATGGAGATTATTGAGGAGTTGGAGCCCGTGCGGCGCTCTGCCTACTGCGGCAGTGTGGGCTATATCAGCGCAAACCAGCGCATGGACAGCAATATCACGATTCGCACCGTGCTGGCAGACGGTGACCAGCTGCACTGCTGGGGTGGTGGCGGTATTGTTGCTGATTCGCAGGACGAGTGCGAATACGAGGAGTCCGTCAATAAAATTCGCGCTATCCTCAAGACGCTAGAGACTTTTATTTAAATCTCGAATATTGTTTAAAATAATTATTTATATAATTGATTTTATTATTAATTCCAGAATTTACC
>Ga0209137_1000528_pt1 | contig 40159 bp, 32 predicted proteins | sample SaaInl5LU_22_DNA_FD_184642 | JGI IMG/M metagenome (GOLD analysis project Ga0209137, IMG submission 184642) | Marine microbial communities from expanding oxygen minimum zones in the Saanich Inlet - ESP_105LU_22_DNA (SPAdes) (version 2) | ecosystem: Environmental > Aquatic > Marine > Intertidal... | reverse complement strand
TAGCTAACAATTCGGTGATTGCAAAACGGTCATCGGCTGACAACATACTCATGACTCTCCATCTTCTTGTTTTTTATGCTGGGAGCGATCTCGCGAGAGGATCGCAGTGAACAAGCCCCGATCAATATTTTCAATAACGCTTTCTAGACGGCTCTGGCAAATTCAACCAGCGTACTGACGTAGTCCGCTCGTTCCTCTATGAATGGGGCGTGGCCACTATCGGGAAATTCAATGCCTTTGGCGCGAGGATGGTTATCGGCCACCCAACGCGAGATCTCCGGCGCAACAAAGCCGTCCTGACCGCAAATGTAGGAGAGAACAGGCATATCAAGCCCCAGAAGCATCTCCCGCTGATCAATATGGGCTAATTCGCCCAGAGTAGATGACGCTCTGGCCGCTGAGGCGATAAATGCATCCCCCATCCACGTAAGCATTGCGTCAGAAATGGGCTTCGCGCAGACCGCATGAGCGAGGCCTGCTAAAAATGTCACGCGATCATCATCCATTGCCGCCACAACACCGGCAACATCCTCAGCCGTACCGCCCAGAGGAAGATCGGGTTTCTGCGTATAAATGGGGCTAGCGCCCGCCGTTAAAACCAGGGCACTACAACGACTCCCCAGCAAAGACGCCGCTTTGGTTGCAACTGCACCACCAAGAGACCATCCGTTTAATATGACTGACTTAAGGTTTAATTCGTCGACCAGCGCAGCGACATCGCCGGCAATGGCATCGATAGACAAATCGGCAAAGTCGTGGTCAGAGCGACCACAACCGCGATGATCCATGGTCACCACTCTCAAGCCATGCTCGAGCAGCGGTTTTAAAATACCGTCCCAACAGCGGCCGCTCATACCCCAGCCATGAATGAGTACTAGTGCGGTATCACCTGCACCTAAATCTTCGAAGTATATGGACTTGCTGCCATCAACCGCTAATCTCGCCATTAGTCATTCCTCGCTTCTTTTAGGTAAAACAGCATCATTTTTTCAAGATTGTCGAAAAAATCATCGATATCAAGCGCGTCCGCAGCGACCACCCATTGGTAAATCGTTCCAAACATTGTTGAGCAGTACATTGTGGCAAAGCGCGCTGGATCAACAGAGTCGCTCACAGATCCATCCTCGAGCCCCTCTTCAATCCAACGCTGAACATCCCGACGATAAATAATGTGATGACGCGCCAGACTGGCACGGATTTCCGATTCATCGCCTAGGGACTCATACCAAAGAATGTACATTGCCCGCAGGTAGCTTGATTCATTCTTAAATATGTCACACTGAGCGCTGATCGCCGCGCTCAACGCCTCAAGTCCTCGCTTACCCGAAACATAGGATCCAATGTGTGCTTTCCAAAGTTCATCGAACTTATCGAATAGCTCCATCCACAAACCGTCTTTCGAGCCAAACCGATAGCTTGCCAATCCGCGACTGTAGCCTGCTACCTCGCCAATATCCTTTAATGTCGTCTTGGCGGTGCCACGCTCATTGATTAATTGGACTGCCGCGTCAAACATCCGCTTATCGGATAAGGCACTGCGCTCCGCTTGCTTGTTGGTTCGACTAGCGCCAGCGGCTTTAGCTTGCATATCCATAAACGACTCTCTCTCGGAACGGGCTCACGATTCATTACCGCCTTTAACATAGATAGGCGTAATAACACTCGCCTGTAGATCTTTGCGTAACTGTGCTTTGTCAATTTTTCCAACACTGGTTTTAGGGATAGCGTCCACAAAAGACCAGTATTCTGGCACCCAGAATCCAGCGACACGCGTGTTCAGGTAAATGCGTATATCTGCGGGACTAGGCCGATCGTCCTCTGAGGGCACTATAATTACCAGCGGCCGCTCCTGCCACCGCTCATCAGGGATCGCTATCACCGCGACCTCCTCTACGCCGGGATAAGCGAGAATGGCATCCTCAAGATCGACCGACGAGATCCACTCGCCACCCGATTTAATGACATCTTTCGATCGATCGGTTAGCTGTACGTAGCCTTGAGGATCGATATGCCCAACGTCTCCCGTCTTCAACCAGCCATCTTGTGTAAAAGCATCACTTTCAATATCGAGATAGCTACCCGTGACCCATGCGCCACGCAGCTGCAGTTCGCCAACGGTTTTACCATCGCACGGGATCCTTTCACCCTGATCATTGATGACTCGGACTTCGATCCCGGGTACAGGTCTGCCGCTTTTAATGCGGAAATCAGTTTCCGAATGACCCCGAAGATCTTTCGGTGGGTGCGATAAAACACACATGGGGCTCGTCTCCGTCATACCCCAACCTTGAATCACCGCTACACCCCATCGGTCTCGAGCAGCATCTATCATTGAGGATGGAACGGCAGAGCCACCGCATATAATGGCTCGAAAACAACTGCAGTCGAGGGATTCAGATTCATCAGTGCGCAGCAAGTCACCTAATAGCGTAGGCACTAGCGCCGTGAGCGTAGGCCTACTGTTGCTAATCATTGCTCGCAAGTGTGGAATCTGCAGATGAGGTCCTGGCATGACCATATCTGCGCCCGACAGCCAGCCGCTGTAAGGAAAACCCCACGCGTTTGCGTGAAACATCGAGGGCAACATCAAAATAGTATCGCGCTCGTGGACACCAAAGCTGTCGACGGAGCGCGAAGCCAAAGCATGCAGATACGTCGTTTTATGGCTGTAAACAACGCCTTTAGGATTACCGGTAGTGCCACTCGTGTAGCAAATACCCGCCGCATTGTCTTCCGGCGAGTCAATCCAATCGAAGTGGCGGGCGCTATTTTTTGTCAACTCGTGAAAATCGACCACACGGGGATCATCCGCCAATAAACCGCAAGGATTGACAACTATGATGTGCTCCACGCGAGGAATCTGCGAAAGAACAGGTAAAAATTGCTCTTCCAATCGGCCATCGACCACGACGACCTTATTATTGGCATGATTGATAATGAAACTAATCTGATCGGCGGCCAAACGACAGTTAAGGGTATGTAATACGCCTCCGATACTCGGCACCGCGAGGTAGAGGCTCAGATGGACCGCGCTGTTCCACAAAAAAGTACCTATACGGTCGCCATCACTAATACCAAGATGCGTTAATGCATTGGCGACCTTGGCAGCTTGTATCGTGATGTCTGCGTAGCTGTGCCACTGAATAGCATCGCCGTCATACTCACCGACCCGACTACTGGGGAAATGGCGCGCGCCGAACTCGAACAACGTTTTTACACCCAATGGCGTATGCATCATGGTGCTTAGCATAAGGTCACCAATCGCCTTTGGCCGCGTGCTCGGCTTCAAGCAATAGCGCGGGGACATCATGTTCGAGAGAAGAGGCATAGCTTGTTGACACCTTCCCTTGCAAGAACAGTCCGTAGGCGCCCTCTACAATGGACGCCAAACGCCAAGCCGCCAGAGCCATGTAATAATCCATGTGCTCAAGCGATCGCCCTGTCAGTGACGCCCACTCGTGCGCAAGATCTCTCCGTCCGATCACGCCGGGTTTTCGTGAAATTGCCTGGAGATGTGCAAAGCCCGGAGGGTTCGGTATTCGCTTTTGACCCCAGAATAACAATGCCAGCGCAACGTCCATAGCCGGCTCGCCCACCGTGGCCAATTCCCAATCAATAATTGCTTTTATCTCAGGGGCCGTAGTGCTGACTAAGGTATTATCAAGATGGTAATCGCCGTGGGTCAGTACCGCCCCCTCACTCTCGGGAATGTTGTCTAAAAGCCATCGTCCCAGTTCAAACAACTGGGGTAACTCGCGGAATGACTGCTGCTCACGTACTTGCAACCAGCGACCGATTTGCCGCTCGACAAACTGATCAGGCCTGCCTAAACCCTCGAGCTTTGGATCGGGCCAAGTGATGGCATGCACTGCAGCCAGCTGGGTCACTAAATCGATCCCCAATGCGTTTGTTGCAGCTATCGGGTCAGCATATCCCTGCGGCAAGGTATCCGTGATGGACACGCCGTCGATGCATTCTTGAACCAAAAACGCTCTACCAATGACAGCGAGATCGTCACAGTAAGCGTAGAGCCGCGGCGCTTTAGCACGACCTTCGACGGCAGCTAGGACCTTGGCCTCTCGCTCAATACCTCGACCAGAATTTGGCGATATAGCCTCGGTCGGCGGCGTACGCACCACGCATGCATTGTTCTCAGCGTCGAAACGCCACGTCAAATTCGAGTTTCCGCCGCTCAGCGCACCGGTGAACGTTGGATCGATCCAACCCAACTCCTCACTGAGCCAGTTACACACTTTTTGTGGCAGCTCACTCACTACCCTACTACTCCAAAACTACACAACAGACCGCCATCGACCGGTATTGTTGCGCCGGTCATGTATCGGCTTTGCGCCACCCAATACGCTACGCTGGCAATTTCTTGCTCCTGACCGAGTCGCCCAATGGGAATTTGTTGTCGCATGGTTTCCATTGCGGCTTCAGTCAGTCCTGAAGTCATTTCGGTCAACACCAAACCCGGCACTACCAAATTGACCGTAATACCCTTGCGCGCTAACTCTATCGACAGCGCTTTGGTCATACCGGAAAGGCCCGCTTTGGATGACGCGTAGGCAACATCGCCGGGGAATCCTCTAAAGCCTACTACCGCGCCAATATTGATAATGCTTGCGCCCTCACCTAGGTGCGGTGTTGCGGCGCGAATAATGTTGAGCGCGCCGGTGAGATTCACATCGAGGACTTCCTGCCAATGCTCTTCACTCAGCCGTGTCACGCGGCCACCGCGGTGGACGCCTGCGTTGTTAACGACGACATCGAGACGACCAAAGGCCTCAATCGTCTGATCCACAGCGGATCTGGCCGACGCTGAATCACTCACGTCAGCTCGAATGGCAATTGCACCTTCCCCCAGGCTTGTCGCTAGTGCATCCGCGGCGTCACTGCGGGCGACGATAGCCACTCTGCAGCCGTGCTCGTGGGCTTGGCGGGCCATCGCGGCTCCAATACCGCGCGACGCACCTGTGATAAGCCAAACCGGGGAGTCAGTCATACGTGTTTTCTCGTTTTATTGTGCTCTAAACTCACAGGCGCGTTATTAAGACATTATTCGCGTTGCTTGTTTGCGTAAAGCAAGTTTAAACTAACGGCGGAATTTGACAAGCCCACGTACTTTGTTTTGAACGATTGTTAGCACAACAATCGGGCAACCGCCGGGCGAACTCGCTTAGTAAATTATTAGCGTCTACTGATAGGAGACACGATTGTGACATGGTCATTTGAAACCGATCCCGACTTCCAAAAATCCCTCGATTGGATAGATGAATTCACCCGTGAAGAAATTGAGCCGCTGGATTTAGTATTTCGTGAGCCCGGAGATCCGTGGGATCCCAACTCCCCTGCCGCCAAGGCGATGGCGCCCTTGAGGGAGATCGTCAAAAGCAAAAATCTATGGGCATGCCATTTAGAGCATGAACTTGGTGGCCAAGGCTACGGACAAGTTAACCTTGGACTCATGAATGAAATTCTCGGTCGAAGTCGTTTTGGACCTAGCGTTTTTGGCTGTCAGGCACCCGACTCAGGCAATGCTGAAATTCTCGCCAAATTCGGCACACCTGAACAAAAGCAGCGGTACTTAACCCCGCTACTCAATGCCGAGATCGCATCGTGTTATTCCATGACTGAACCCCAAGCGGGCGCCGATCCTGGCGAATTTTTATGCACCGCCGTTCGGGATGGTGACGAGTGGGTTATTAACGGTGAGAAGTGGTTCGCCTCTCACGCACGATTCGCGGCCTTCTTATTGGTTATGGTCGTTACCGACCCCGACGCGCCCATTCACAAAGGTGCGTCTATCTTCCTGGTGGAGCAAGGCACGCCGGGAATGGATATTATCCGCAACTCCGCCGTAGGCCCTTATATCGAGCAGGGCGATGGCGTGCACGCTTACATTAACTTCAAAGATTGCCGTGTACCCGCTCATAATTTGTTGGGCGAAGAGGGCGAGGGCTTCTTAGTGGCGCAAACTCGCTTAGGCGGTGGCCGAGTTCACCACGCCATGCGGACCGTGGGCGTGATTCGAAAAGCTATCGACATGATGTGTGAGCGCGCTGTCAGCCGACAAACCAAAGGCGAGCGCCTTGCTGACAAGCAAATGACGCAGGAGAAAATTGCGGACTCATACACCATGATGATGCAGTATCGTTTGCACGTGCTATACACCGCCTGGCTGATCGATAAGCACAAGGAATACAACCGCGAAGTACGCATGGAGATTGCTGCGATTAAGGCGGCGACCCCAAAAGTCTTGGTTGAAATCGTATCAAGAGCTATGCACCTACACGGCAGTCTTGGTAGCTCCGATGAAACGCCATTAGCAACGATGTGGGCTAATATTCCAGAACTGGGCGTCGTTGACGGACCAACGGAAGTGCACAAGATCGCCGTTGCAAAAGGCATCTTGCGTAACTACACCCCTCATGATGCTCTCTTCCCGTCATACCACACGCCCACCTTACGGGCGAAGGCGCTGGAGAAATACGGTCACTATCTCGAAAGCTAACCCGCCTCTATGGCACAGCCCCAGCCGACAGGTTGGGGCTGGTTAGACCCCACATGTAATCGTCGAGGCACTCTTATGACAACAATCAAACCCCTCGCAATTCTCACGCTTAGCACGTTTCTTACCGCGCCCCCCACGCAGGCTAGTAGCGAGGAGGCGAATCAAACAAAGCGCTTATATGACGAGCAATGTGCCGGATGTCACAGTGCATCCCTGCGCGGTTCTGCCCACGGCGCCGCACTCGCCGGCAAAAGCTTTGTTGATAAATGGCGTAACGAAACAGCCACTCGGCTGTTTATGCTCACACAAGCGCAAATGCCTCCCGGCGCTGCGCATACACTTACGCCTAAAGAGCATGCCCAACTGACTCGGTATATTGTTTCGTACAACAAAGACCGTCTTATCGACTCCCCACTCCTTACCAGCCTCGACGAATTAGATGAGTTTTTAACCGATCCCGAGGCAACTGCAGCCATTGACAGCAGTGCTGTAAATGGCAGTCCTGTTGATAGTAGTCCTGTAGATAGCAGTGCCGTTGAATTCTCGGGCGCCGAGGCCATCATGAACCTTGCCAATAACGCCGGCGGCTTCAACAACCAGACTATTAAAGACTTCCAGCCCGTAACCATGGCCGAATTGGAGAACCCCAAGCCTGCGGATTGGCTCAACTGGCGCCGAACCGCACAGGGAGATGGCCACAGCCCATTGTCTGACATCAACACGGAGAATGTCCGTGAGCTGACACTCAGCTGGTCGATGGCGCTATCGTCGGGTAGCAGCCAAATAACGCCGCTCGTCCGCGATGGCGTGATGTTCTTAACCCATCCCGACAACAAAATCCAAGCCATCAATGGCGCTACGGGGTCACTCATTTGGGAATACCGCTACCCCTACCCGCCCGGCTCTAAGCTATTAGGCGGCCCAACTCGTAACATTGCGCTGTTTGAGGACTCGCTGTTTCTGGCCACTTATGACGCTGCATTAGTTGCTATCGATGCCAAGACAGGAACTGAGCGCTGGCGCACCGAAAAGGCTGACTTCCGTCAGGCCTTCACTCACAGTGCAGGACCGATTATTGCCGACGGTGTGGTTGTCAGTGGCATCAACGGTTGCGAACTGTTTACCGAAGATGGCTGCTTTATCACGGGACACGACCCTGACACGGGAGAAGAGCTGTGGCGCACGTCGACGCTCGCCGAGCCCGATACCGAGGCTTATGCGAGCTGGGGTGAGATTGAGCCCGACCGACGCGGTGGCGGCGACACATGGATTGCTGGCAGTTACGATCCAGAGCTCAACTTAGTGATTTATGGAACGTCACAGCCCAAACCATGGGCCGCGGTAAGTCGCGGAATGAGCGTCGATGATGCCGCGCTGTATACCAACTCGACCCTTGCCCTCGACCCTAAGACGGGTGACATCCGGTGGTACTTCCAACACATACCCGGTGAAACCATCGACATGGAAGTAGGTTTCGAACGCATTCTCGCCAATATCGATGGCCAGCAGGTCGTCTTAACAGCAGGCAAGGATGGCATTCTTTGGAAGCTTGACCGTGCGTCGGGCGAATTCATCGCGCTACTCGAAACGCTGCCTCAGAACATTTTTGATATCGATCACTCCACAGGCACCCTCACCTATCGGCATGACATTGCTAGCGCTCAAATTGGAACAACGTTTACCGCGTGTCCCGGTATCTATGGTGGCCATAACTGGCAGTCCGCCAGTTACAACCCACAGAGCAACCGCCTATTTTTACCGCTACACCAACTGTGCTCAGACATGACGCCTCGCGAGGTCGATCTGGGTGAAGGCGGCGGCGGTTACGGTGCTGACGTCGCCACATACCCGATGCCAGGGAAAGAAAGTGCCGCAGGAAAGCTGATGGCTATCGACGCCAAAAACTTGCAGCCATTGTGGTCCATCGAGCAGGAGGCGTTATTTTTAACGGGCGCGTTATCGACCGATGGTGGACTTGTATTCATTGGAGACTTAGATCGGTATTTCAAGGCCTTCGACCAAGGTACCGGAGAGCTACTTTGGTCATCCCGCCTACCCGCACCCACTCACGGTTACCCCATCACCTATGAGGCCGATGGTCGTCAATTCGTTGCGGTACCCACGGGTATTGGTGTCTTTAGAGCGCTGACCGCGGTGATTTTCCCAGACATTTATCAGCCTCCTGGCGGCGGCGGACTGTTTGTCTTTGAGCTGCCGAGCGGACCATGAAGCTGGGACAATAAATGACGGTGGCTTGAATTAAAGGGCCCATTACAGGCCCGTGTTGCCCGCCTCTCGCATGATCGGTTGATACTCAGCGAAGTTAGGATCGCCTGCGGTAGAACCCGTGGTTAAACCCGCATCAACAGCCAACGTATGCCCACTGATGTATCCAGCCTCATCACTGGCGAGCCACAGAGCCGCATTGGCGATATCGTCCGCGCGTCCAGGTCGCCCACGTAACGGAGACATATCGGCGAGCGTCTTCAACGTGTCATCAATATTGGTATGCTCATTGCCCAGCGCTGCTGCCACCATGGGCGTCGCCATACTTGCCGCCGCAATACAGTTCACTCGAATACCGTTAGAGCCCACTTCCGCGGCCAAATTCTTGGTGAGGCCAACGACGGCATGCTTGGCCGCAGCGTAAGCATGGGGGCCAAGACCGCCCATCACACCGGCGGTGCTAGACATACTAATGATTGAGCCTGAGCCCTGCACTTTCATATGGCGAGTCGCGTGCTTCATACCGTAAAAAACGCCGTTGAGTAGCACGTCGAGACTAAACTTCCACTCAGAGGTAGGCGTTGTATCCATAGGTCCAATAGCGCCGACAATGCCTGCGTTGTTAAACATGACGTCAATACGCCCGAAATGGCTTACCGCCAAATCGACAAGAGCGGCAACGTCGTCTTCATTAGTCACATCACAACGGAGTCCAATGGCGTTATCGCCAAGGCGTGCGACAAACTCATCGAGAGGACCCTGCTGAATGTCGCCCAACACCACCTTCGCGCCGTGCTCAACGAACTTTTCTGCCGTCGCTGCACCAATGCCACTGGCACCGCCAGTGATCACTGCCACACGACCGCTCAATCTCTGCTCCATGGGGATCTCCTAAACCGTTACGGTTTACTAAAATGCCGGCTCACACCGATATAAATTGATAAATCAAATCATCGGGCGCGCGCTGACCAATCGTCGACTGATCAATACCTGATGTTCCTCTAGACGCAGGGGCCTCAAGGCGTATCCAGTCTGTCATACCCGTGCGATGAGCAATTTTCCATTCACCGGCTAGGCACTCAAATCGATCGATGTAGCGCCCAGCAACAAAAAAATCCATTTCGGTTTCATACGCCTCAGGGCCCGCGAGCGGGTCACCAATAGGTCGAACCCTATGAAATGCAGTGAAATAGGTTTCTGCGATCGCCGTCGTTTCGCCAGTCAGCTCAATCAGCGTATTGCCAAGCTGGTGATGCGTACGGCTATAGGTTGAGAGAACTTGCAAGGCAAAGCGCACAAAATCGCCTGGGTCTTCGTCGGTTGCAGCACGAGACGCGTCCGACGAGGGACCTTGGTAGAAGTGGTTATGCGTCGAGTGGGCGTGAAACACCCCTCTCAGCATAGTTTCATCTAAGCGATCAATCGCCCGCGCGTAGCGGGCGATGACCTCGTAGATATCTTGCTTAGCCAATAATTCTACGAGTCGTGGCTCCACGCTTACTCTCCGAAGTTATAAACGATCTCGGCACCGATAGTACGCGGTGCTCGTACCGCAGCGTAGGACCAGAGGCCCGCCACATCGTAGCCGTGGGTATAGCCGTCTTCGTCGCTCAGATTTCTGCCAAACACGCTAACTCTTACGTTATCCATTTCCCAATTCACTGATGCGTCGAGCAGATGCTGCGCATCATTTTCTAGCTCAGGTGAGTTGGTAACGTTGACGTGGTGCTCGCCCAAATAGTGATAGGCACCGCGCACCCACACTCTTCCCGCCGATGTTTCCCACTCATAGGTGGCATCGACAGTACCGGTGAAATCAGGTGCACGACGGAACTCTAAATAACTCAGGTCAACCGTGCCGCCTGATACCGCGTCCGTGTATTCGAAGCTATCGTATTCGGTATCGAGATAACCGATATTGGCACGCAAGGTCAGCGCCTCACCAATAACCGCCTGCGCCTCTAACTCGACGCCCCAGATTGCTGCTTCCGATGCGTTGGTCACGACGGTCTTCTGACCCGTACCGGTATCAGACGGTAGCTGCAGTTCTTCCTGCTTGTCGTCGTACTGCATGTAGAACACGGAGCCATTGATACGCACGCGACGGTCATCCGACTCTGACTTGAAGCCAAGCTCAAAATTGTTAACTGTCTCAGGGTTGTAAGGCTGCGTTGCTTCCTCTAACGAGTTCACCCGGCCATTAAAACCGCCCGCTCGGAAGCCGGAAGAGTAAGTGGCATAGGTCATGAGACCTTCACTCATTTGATAACGAAGACTGGCGCGAGGCGTGAATTCATTCCAGCTCTCGTTTGCAGTGGCGTTGACCAAACCGTCTTGGTAGGTCCATTTCTCATCTTCGTTGTAGCGTCCACCAATATTGAGCGTCAGCTTATCGCTGATCGCCCAGTCGATATCTGCAAAGATAGCCTGCGACTCACTCTCTTGACGCGAGTTCTGTAACAGATCGAGGATAACGCCAGGTGTCACGAAGCCCACCCAACTGCGCAGCCCAATCGCGTACTCTGAATCCCAGAGATAAACCCCGGCTACCGCGTTAATGGCGCCGCCATTGTCCCAACTTGCACGGAATTCATGGGTCGACTGCTCATAGGTCGCTGGACGTGTAGTGCCGTACAGGAACGTTGGCGTACCGTCCCAGTTTGAAATAATCGTCTCATCTGACTCGTAGCTGCCATAGACATAATCGAGTCGAAGCGCATCCGTCGCCTGCCAGCCTACCTCGAGAATATGAGTATCGGCATCAAACGTAGCCGCCATTTCTGCTTCGCGGGCTTGGTCGGGTGTTGAGGCAGCGAAGGCCGCACCGTTGGGGTCAGGGGGGATATACCCGACGTTCGCCGTCTTTCTACGATCACCGGTAATGGTTGAGTTCTCGCTTGGCGAGCAGTAGCCATAGGCTGAGCAAAATAGGTGTCTAGGCTGTGCAGTATTGAGTAGCGGCGGCGTATCTTGGTCGGTCTCTTCAAACTGGCCGGTGTATTCAATTTCAAGATCGTCAGTGGGGGTCCACAGTGCGTTTAAACCGTAAGACTGGTAGTCGTTACGACCGACGTCGCGACCGATTTCGTCGTTTTGGTAGTAACCTTCCTGTTGGTCCCGAACAGCGCCGGTCAACTTAATCGCGAGATCCTCGCCAACACCAAAGTTAAAAATACCATCGGCGTAATACGTGTCGTACTCCTCGTAACCTGCGCGGAACTTACCGCCAACTTCGCCGGTAGGTTTTGTTCGCGTGATATTGATAATGCCGCCAATGGTGTTTCGACCAAACAGGGTGCCCTGTGGGCCGCGGAGCACTTCCATGCTGGCTATATCGATGCTGCGCAGCAGGCTGCCCGCATTGGATCCAATGAACATGCCGTCGACCACGACACCTACCGCGGGATCAAAGTTCTTTTCCACGTCGGCAACACCCACGCCTCGAATAAAGATCGCCGCAACGCCACCCGGACCTTGGGCCGTGTCGTCGATAACAATATTAGGCGAGATATTCGCAAGATCAGTGATATCACGGGCAAACTGCCCGTCAATTTGAGACTGCGACAAAGCGCTGACTGAGAAGCCAACGTCTTGAAGACTTTCGGTACGTTTACGGGCAGTTACTACGACCTCTTCAAGGGCAAAGTCTTGCGCAAACACGGGCGTGGCGACCGGGACCATTGAAGCTGCTGCTAAAACAGCGAGGGCTATGGGAGTTTTTTTCATGGCTTGTACCTCTGGCTAATTGCCTTTGAGCTTATTGTTAAGTGTGTATTTTTGTTCATGCTGTCAATCAATTTACTCTTACGTAAACCTTGTTAACCAGGGGCCGACAAGTGAGTCCCTGGCAATGAGTTGAAATAGTGAATAGCAACATCACGCTGTTTAATCGTCCAACGCCCGTTCTTGCGCTCGAGAACATCGCTGTAGGTCGCACCTACAAAAGTAGCCTCGGCCGAATCTGCAAGCGTTCCAGTACAATCGACATCGCATCGCGATGTGGCGTGATCGTTATCGGTAAATTCAATAACGTTATTAGACGTCACGTGTTGGCTAATGCCCCATGCGGGCCAAAGGACGTCGAGCAAGGCGTGACGAACACCGTCATGACCCTCAAAGGAGCCGAACGGTGGACCAATATTCCAAATGCAATCGTCGCTCCAGATGCCCATAAATAGCGCTTCATTGCGCTTATCAAAGCCATGACAATAATTGGAGGCCAGGGCCTCGATGTCTGCCCGGCTTTCAAGGCGGTCAAGCCGCTCTGATAACGCTTCACTCATACGTGTACCAATCAGGTTTTTTATTTGTTATTAGTCGCAACGAGTGCGGCGGCTTTCCTTGTTTGTGACTAGCAAGCTATTAAAACACACTCCGATAGTCAAGTGCTTTGCGCCATATTGGTCGAGCCGCCGCACTCAAACTTTTTTCTTTTTGTACAAGAATCTCTTCGGAAAGAGATTGACGTAAACCCGCAGAATAGCGAAACTTACTTGCGTCCAGCAAGTTTGCTGAGAATGACTTTAGCGCTAATATCAAATAAACATAATCGGTTGGAATCGCCGTTCAACGTCTTAACGTGAAAACGGCTCAGCCATACATACAAGCAAGGAGCAGCGCCATGCAAAACAATCAACACGTAGACTATGACGCCATTGTCGTTGGCGCGGGCTTCGCCGGCATAACCCTCATCCATTATTTGCGTGAAGCTGGCTTATCATTGAAAGTCTTCGATCGCGCCACCGACATTGGTGGCACATGGGCGTGGAACAAGTATCCTGGCGCAGCCACCGACAGCGAAGGTTACTACTACTGCTTAACCTTTTCTGAAGAGGTTCTACAGGAATGGACCTGGTCACGCCGCTATCCTGGCTGGAAAGAAACTCAAAATTACCTTCGCTTTGTCGCCGATAAATTCGATATGTGGCGGGACATTCAGTTTGATACCGAAATAAAGAGCGCCGAATACCAAGACAACGGCACGTGGCTTGTGACAACGGGGAACGGCGAAACCTATACATGCCGCTACTTCATTAGTGGAATGGGCATGATCTCAGAGCCGCAAATCCCCAATCTTAAAGGCATGGATACGTTTAAAGGGCCCTTATTTCACTCCTCACGATGGCCTGAGGAATTGGAATATGCAGGCAAGCGTATCGGCATCATCGGCGCAGGCGCGACTACCGTACAAATGCTTCCCGAGCTCGCCAAAGTCGCAGCTGACGTTACCGTGTTCCAGCGAACGCCTAATTTCGTGATGCCGGCGATGCAAAAGCCGATGACACCTGAGTGGGAAAAAGAGATCAAAGAAAACTATGACGAGATTATCGCCAAGTGTCGAAACCACGTGTTTGGCATGGCGTTTAACCCGCCATCAGGTCGTACAGTTGCCGACAGCACTCCCGAAGAAATTCGCCAGGTGTTTGAGGATAACTGGCACGGCAGCTTCCGTTGGGTGTTCGAGACGTTCGATGATCTGCTCGCATCGCCAGAATCAAACCAGGCGGCCGCCGACTTTATCATTGAAAAAATGATCAAAGCGAAAGTCAACGACCCGGAAATCGCCGATCTTCTGACGCCAAAAGGTTATCCATTGTTTGCTAAGCGCCCGCCTTTGGATCACGGCTACTACGAAACGTTTAATCGCGACAACGTTCATCTCGTGGACATCAAAGATCGCGAGCCTATCGAAACAATTACTGAAACAGGTGTCCGCACCAGCGAGCACGAGTACGAATTTGACATCATCGTACTTGCAACCGGCTTTAATGCTTACACAGGTGCACTGGAGGCAATGGACATTGTTGGTGCAACCGGTGAAACACTTCGCGACAAGTGGCAGGATCAATCAAGCTCAATCATGGGCGTCGCGGTATCAGGCTATCCCAACTTCTTCATGGTCACGGGACCGCAAGCGCCCTTCGCCAACCTCCCGACCTCGATCGATCAAAATGCCCAATACATTGCCAACTGCATTAAGCAGATGAAGCGAGAAGGCAAGGACGTATTTTATCCGAGCCAGCAAGCCGAGGATGAGTGGACAGCTCACACAGCCGAAATCCATGAGCAGACGCTAATGGCCGAAGGCGATAAAGTGAATTCCTGGATGATGGGAGCAAACCGTGAGGACCGAAAGCCGCGCGTGTTGATTTATTTTGGCGGCGCTAACGTCTATTACGACAAGCTCAAAGAGTCAGCCGACAATGGCTTCCCAGAGCTAGAATTCGCTGAGCATGCTGCCTGACTTCTAGGGGCACCTAAGGGTGAAATTTGATCCACGTACAACGCCGCTTAACAGCGGCGTTGTCATTTCAACGGTATAGAATCGAAGGATAATTTGGCGCGATGACAAGAATATCAGACACAGCGGCACGCCAAAGGAATCTTGACAGCGCTGAGTTATTTTACAGCGCTGCGATTAAGGGTGATTGGGGCACCGTCGCCGCACTTCTCCACCCCGACTTCCATATTCTAGAAGCTCAGGACTTACCCTTTAACGGAACGTATGAGGGCCTTGAAGGACTGCAGACTCTGGGCAAGCAGGTGTTTACTCACTTCCAGCACTTCTCTGTTGAACCACTTTCGTTCACCGCTAATGAAGATAATGTCGCGGTTCTCATTCGCGCAAAAGGCATCGGCAAAAAAACCGCAGAGCCGTTTGAGACCTTAATTTGCGAATGGCTAGAATTTAAATCGGAGAAAATTGTATTGCTACGACCATTTTATTGGGACACCTTGTTAATTAATACAGTGTGACCCTCCCTGGCTGACTCTCTTGTATCAACAACTTCCGTGTATCGACAATTTCAGCGTAATGCTAGGCTATTCACCCGTTGCCATAGTAAGTCGCTCCACCGAATTTTACTGCGCGCAACAAATAATGATATGAAAGACGCAATAAATAATTGTTAACGAGGTCGTAACATGAAATTCGATGCCGAACAGGCAACACAGGACTACATCAATAGCTTGGGCAACCAAGCGCTGGAGAAAGCGGCCGCATACACCAGTGGCAACCATTGGTTGATGCTCGGCGGACTGCTCGTCACTGTTTTTGTCACCTGGCTCATTGTTCGCAGCGGATTACTTAATCGTATCGCTGCAACTCTTAGCAACCGGGGCTTTTTTCTCCGCACGTTTAGCATTTGTGCTGGCTTCCTCGTGCTCTCGGGAATTATTGAGTTACCGTGGTCCATCTACACGGGCTGGTGGCGAGAGACACTGTACGGGCGAACAAGTCAGTCGCTCGGAGACTTTCTCGGCCAAAGTGGTTTAGCCCTCGCATTGAACACCGTCTTAATGGGCTTATTTCTGACTGCGGTTTATGGGCTGATTCAACGTGCAGGTTCGCGCTGGTGGCTTTGGTCCGGTAGTTTGACGGCGGGCTCAATTGCCCTGCTGTTGTTATTGGGTCCAATTGCTATCGAGCCACTGTTTAACAATTACGAAACCGTGCCGGAAGGTGAAGTAAAAGATGCCGTCGAAGCGATGGCAATTGAAGCCGGTATTCCGACCGACCGGATTTTTATGTACGACGGTTCACGCCAATCCAATAACTTTACAGCCAATGTGAGTGGGATAGGATCATCTGCGCGAATTGCAATTTCAGATGTAGCGCTCGATGCGGCAACGCTCGACGAGGTCAAAGCGGTAACGGGGCATGAAGTCGGGCACTATGTACTCGGCCATGTGTGGGATATTGTTGCAGTGCTTACCGTCTTGGTTATGGTGAGCTTTTTACTGGCCGATAGACTGTTTAACCCTATCGCTCGTTTCTTCGGGGCTGAGGAAGATGTCAGTAACCCAGTGAGTCTCCCGGTACTTATTTTCATTGTCGGCTTACTCATGACACTCACTCAGCCTATTACCAATACCCTTTCGCGCAGCAATGAAACTGAGGCCGACCGCTACTCCCTCGAGTCAGTCAACTTGCCGGATGCGCTCGCTTCCTCGCTAGTACAAACCGCACAGTATCGTTACCCCAGACCCACGCAACTGCAGGAATGGCTCTTCTACACCCACCCCTCGGTCGAGCGGCGAGTCCGTCGAGCCATGGAGTGGAAAGCAGAACACGGAACAGAATGATATGTTCAATGCCGAGCAACTAGGCCTACTGTCTGACGTCGATGTGATCGACCATATCTTTAAGCATATCGACGACGGAACCACAGACTTAGGTGAAACCCAGTGGCATGAACCTGTATCGAGCTACTATGAGCAAGCGCGATTTGAGCGGGAAATAGCACTGCTGCGACAACGCCCAGTCGTGTTTTGCCCCTCGAGTGCCATACCTGACGCTGGCTCTTACGTGGCGCGTAATGCCGCTGGCACACCGCTACTGGTTGCACGAGGACAGGACAAAAAGGTGCGTGCCTTCATCAATGCCTGCCGACACCGAGGCATGCAAGTTGCGGCAGGCCAAGGATGCTCACGTGCGTTTTCGTGTCCCTACCACGGCTGGACCTACAATCTTGACGGCACACTCAAAGGCCTGCCGGGAAAAGCCGCGTTTCCTGATGTGGATATGGCAGCCAATGGTTTAGTCGAGGTAAGTGCCGCTGAGAAAGGTGGCTTGGTTTATGTAATGCAACAAGGTGACATTACCGACGCCATGCTGGAGGGCGCACCCGACTTTTTGTCGAGCGACCAAACCCTGTTTCACCAGAGTGCGACCGAGGATAACGCCAACTGGAAGCTACTCACTGAGACCTTGCTAGAGGGGTACCACATCAAATCTCTGCATCGAGATTCTTTCTATCCTTTCGGCCTGGACAACATCAATGTCGTCGAGACATTTGGCGAGAATTCACGCATTGTGTACCCGTTTAAGCGCATCGAGAAACTACGCGCAATAAAACGTGAGCAGCGGCGAATCGCAGGGTCGGCCACCTTGGTTTATCACTTGTTTCCCAACGTGAGTGTTGCGGTGCTGTCAAAACACACCAGCGTGACCATTATTGAACCTATAAGCCCTACTCAGACACGCATGGAGTCTTTCTACGTTAAACATCCTGATACGATCAATGAGAGCATTACTGTTGAAGACGCCATGCGAGACGTTGCGTTTGTTAATCAGTCAGGGCAGGAAGAAGATCGGCAAGCCGCTCGTGCAATTCAAGAAACCGTGACAACTCAAGCCAACTCGCATCTAACCTTTGGCTATTTTGAGAAAGCCATTGTTACCTTCCATCAGAACTTGCACCGAGAACTCACAATGAGCGATGGGGAATAAAAGATTAGCGCCTCACTATTGGTTACTCTAGGCGAATCAGATAAGCGGAGATGACCATGCTACGATTTTTCACTCTCACACTATCAGTGCTTTGTTCGCTGAGTTCACTGGTAGCCCACGCCGAACAAGCAACCGAGATCAGTGCGCAACGGCTTACGACCATTGTAAACGTATTGGCCTCGGATGCATTCGAGGGCCGAGCGCCGGGGACACCCGGAGAAGATAAAACGATCGCGTACCTTATCGAGCAAATGCAGGGCATAGGCCTTAAACCAGGCGGCGTTGAGGGAAATTGGACGCAAGACGTGCCCATGATGCGCACCGTTGTTAAATCGCCCCTCGCAATGACATTTAGCGGTACGGACTTCACTCTCTCATTAGAACAAGGCTCATCTGTGTCAATCGATACGGCTCGAGACCTTCAGACAATAGCCGCAAAAGACGTTCCAGTCGTGTTTGTGGGTTTCGGCACCCATGCGCCAGAGCAAAACTGGGATGATTACGGTGACATTGATCTCACCGGTAAGCTCGCAGTGTTTCTCGTAAATGACCCTGACTTCGCCGCGACCGCCGATGAACCCGCAGCGGGACGATTTGGCAATCGCCGCATGACCTATTACGGCCGGTGGGCTTACAAGTTTGAGGAAGCCGCTCGCCGCGGAGCATTAGGCGCACTGGTTATTCACGAAACAGAGGCCGCGGGCTATGACTGGACTGTTGCCGCGGCGGGTGCAGGAGAGAATGTTTCTCTCGCGAACAAAGACCCACAATCGCTGCCAGTAACGTTGCAAGGCTGGTTACACAATGACGCAGCAACCCAATTACTGGCGGGAGCCGGCTTTAAGCTCGATGATTTGCGCATAGCAGCGCGCAACCCAAATTTTAAAGCTTTTGAATTAGACGGCATTCGGTTCGCGACTCGGTTTGATGTGGACATTACGCGTTTCGACAGCAGAAATGTCTTAGGTGTTCTTCCTGGAGGCGCACGCGCAGACGAAATAATTATGGCCTCGGCCCATTGGGACGCCTACGGTATCGGTGCACCCGACGAGCAAGGCCGGACAGTGCGCGCCGGCGCCAATGATGACGCATTAGGAAGTGCGGGCATTCTAGAGCTAGCACGGGTACTCAAAGCAGGACCCGCTCTAGAGCGCAGCGTAGTTTTTGCCTTTTGGACTGCCGAGGAAGCGGGATTAGTGGGCTCTAAAGCCTATGCGGCGAACCCCATCTTTCCGATTGAGACCACCGTCGCTAACTTCACACTCGATATTCTGCAAACGGCAGGTGCATCACACGATGTCATTCTTGTCGGTAAAGGACAAAGTGAATTAGAAGATGACCTCGCAAGAGCAGCAAAAGCTCAAGGGCGTTATGTCACTCAAGAAAATCTTCCTGAAAATGGACTTTTCTACCGCGCAGACCACTTTTCCATGGCGCGTGTTGGCGTACCCGTTCTGTTAATTATGGGCATAGCCGGTGGCGCCGACCTACTTGACGGTGGGCGTGAAGCGGGCGACCAGTGGATCGCCGATTACGTCGGCAACTGCTACCACAAACCCTGCGACGCCTGGTCCGATGACTGGGATCTCACCGGCGCCGTTCAGGATATTGAACTCTTTCACCGTCTGATCGCTGAGCTTGCGAACTCTTCTCGCTGGCCTAGCTGGAAAGCGGGATCGGAATTTAAAAGCGTGCGAGATCAATCACGCAATCAGAGAGACGAAGGCAACCCATGATGTCATCCAACCACGTTTTAGCAGTGCTTAACCCGCGACGCTTCTTAGTCGTGCTGCCAGTTATCCTATGTGCGTCTATTGCATCTGCCGATACCACAACGCGCGCACGCGATCTCGGTATTCCCTTTCGGGGCTCGCCCGGTCCTCTTAATGCCATTACCGATGTCGCGCATGTCGAGGTCGGCCACACAACACTGATCAGTGGTGATGGCGCAGTGACTCGAGGCAAAGGACCCATCAGAACGGGAGTTACTGTTATTCATCCGCGAGGCAAAGAGAGCCTTCAAGGTGTTTACTCGGGGTGGTTTACGCTTAACGCCTCCGGCGAAATGACGGGAACCACATGGCTCGCTGAAAGAGGCCTCATCGACGGCCCCATTGCCATTACCAATACACACAGTGTCGGCATTGTTCGAGATAGCTTAGTCAGCTGGATGGTGGATCAGGGCTGGCGTGCAGACTGGCATGCACCCGTGGTTGCCGAGACCTATGACGGGGCGCTGAATGATATCGATGGTCAGCACGTAGCGTCCGAACATGTTTATGCTGCACTAACGGAAGCGTCATCGGGCATCGTGACTGAGGGCGCTGTCGGTGGTGGAACAGGCATGATCTGTAACGGATTCAAAGGCGGTATTGGTACTGCGTCCCGAATTTTTCAGGTCAAGGATCGGAGTTACACATTAGGTGCACTCGTGCAGTGCAACTATAACTGGGACGGGGATGCACTTCGCTTCGGAGGGCGTGCCGTCGCGGATCAGCTTCCCGTTGGCCAACATTGCCACGTTGATAAAACGTTGCCGCGTAGCAAAGCGTGGTACCCCTACTGCAACGAGGACACCGATCGCGAGGAACGCACACGTGATGGCTCTATCATTGTAGTGCTCGCAACCGACGCCCCACTACTACCCCACCAACTAACGCGCTTGGCCAAGCGACCATCGCTCGCGCTTGGACGACTAGGCGCCGTCAGCAGTGATGGTTCAGGCGATATTTTCGTTGCGTTCTCTACCGCAAATTCGAACGCGACAGATGAGTTCGAGTTCACCGAGGCCGAGTCATACCCCAACAACGAGCTAACCCATGCTTTTAGAGCCGCCATACAAGCCACAGAAGAAGCCATTATCAACGCGATGACGGCCGCACCTACCATGGTCGGCATCGACGGATTCCGAGTGCAAAGCCTGCCTCATCAAAAAGTTCGCAGCCTTTTTGATGAGACAGTGCCGAACAGTCACCCGTAAGGGCCTGGCCGACCATGGAATCACTCGAGATCACCACTACGCTGGGCAATATGTCCGCACTGTCTGCAGGAAGAGGTCCATTAGTTTTGCTCCTCCATGGGTTCCCAGACACAAAAGAAACCTGGATTTCACAGATCGAGTGCTTAGCCGCCAACGGCTTTCGAGCAGTTGCAGTAAGTCTACGGGGCTATGAACCAACGACAATACCCATGGATTCCGATTTCACGGACGTCACGCTAGCACGCGACGTCATCAATATTATGGATGCCTTGGGTGAGACGGCTTGCCATTTGGTAGGGCATGACTGGGGAGCGGCGATTGCTTATCGCGCCGCCAATCTGTTTCCCGACCGCTTTACTAGCTTAACCACCATGGCAGTGCCACATGCTGGGCGCTTTGCTAACACGGCGTTTTTCACCCCAAAGCAGGCGATGATGTCGTGGTACATGTTATTTTTTCAACTGCGGGGCTTATCCGATTGGTGGGTGTCTCGTAACAACTTCCAGTTTCTCCGACGGCTTTGGCAGGTATGGAGCCCGGGCTGGGATTTTTCCGACGGCGAGTTCAAACAGGTGTCCTCTGCACTTAGTCGCCCCGGCGTTTTAGCGGCGGCACTTAGTTACTATCGCGCCGCACTCGGGCCCAGCGCCGCACCGCTAACCCCCTCGAGACAAGCCGCCAACCGCTATGCAGTCCCCGTCCCAACGCTCGGCCTCACAGGTGCCAAAGAAGGCTGTATTGATGCAGACTTTTTTAAAAACTCCATGCACGCGAGTGACTTCCCCTGTGGCTTAGAGGTGCACGTTTTACCGGAAGCAGGGCACTTTTTACACAGAGAAAGACCAAAGGAGGTTAACGAGCTCCTCCTCTACTGGCTGCAAAAACATCCTGCTAGGGACACATAAAGCACTAGAAAACTCCGCGCAGTACAGGCACTGTGGGAACGGTTTAAACCCAACAATAATGATAAGGAACTCAACTTATGAATATGATGATTATTGGCGCACTGATATTACTTTTGGTTCACGCGTGGCTGCTGCCCATGATGTTTAGCATGAAACATGCAGTTTGGTTGCTCAGCTCTCGAGATGAAGTCGTTGAATTTGCGGTTCACGCGCTGAGAGCAAAGCGCGCGGCGATTAACTACATGGAAAGCCTGCCCGCGTTCTTGGCACTGGCACTGTTGGCGAAAATCGATGGGGTCGACTTGGGGGATCTCCCAATGTACTGGCTCATCTGCCGGGCGGTGTATGCGTTACTTTATCTCGCGGGAACACCTGTCGTGCGGTCTCTTGTTTGGATCGCATCGCTGGGCATTCTTATCATGATGGCATTAGCTTTAATTTAAGCGTTCCAAAGCATCACGGTCTGCCGATAGCGGCATACCTCAACGGGGGGCGATGCTCCCCGTTTATACGTCACACACGTTCAATTAAGAGCGCAGTACCCGATCCCGCGGCACCGCTTGTAGCAACCACACCCAACGTTTGATTCCGTCGCTCAAGCTCATCCAGTAATGTACCGAGCATAATCGCTCCCGTCGCACCCAGCGGATGACCCATTGCGATCACGCCGCCGTTCACGTTGAGCTTTTCTAGGGGAATACTGAGATCGCGCTGCAGTTTAATAACCGTCGCGGCGAACGCCTCATGGATTTCAAAAAGATCAACATCATCGACGCTAAGCCCTTGAGATTTAAGGAGCTTGCTCGTTGCCACCACACAGCCTGACAGTACAAGTAGCGGGTCATCGCAGGCATTCACCATCGCTCTGATAACTGCACGTGGGCGACGATCAAGATTACCTTCGAGCGCTTCATTACCGATCAATACCAGGGCGGCAGCATCTGCCATTGCCGGAGAGTTACCCGCGGTGTGCACATGGGAAATGGCTTTTAGTGAGGGATAACCCTTTAACTGAACGGCATCTGCGCCTGCCTCGCCAATGGCCGCAAAGCTCGGTGGCATTTTCGCGAGAGAAGCCATAGTCGTTTGCGGGCGAATACACTCATCGTGCATCACTCGCCGCTCTTTGATTGGATTATCAACTGGGATAATGGATGAAAAGTAGCCTGCATCCCTCGCCTTCGCTGCGCGCTGTTGGCTCAAGAGAGCAACGCCATCGACCGCCTCCCTCGATAAGCCGTAAAGAGACGCGATCAAATCAGCGCCGCTACCCATGAGCAGGATTCTAGCTGCCGAAGCGACGTCTGGATCCATAAATATCGCGGCTTGATCACTGAGCATGGGCACCCGCGACATCATCTCAACACCACCCGCAAGGGCCGCGGATTCTTGTCCCGCCATGACTTTCAAGGCGGCAATGTTGACAGCATCGAGGCCCGATGAACAAAACCGCGTGACCGTGAGACCCGAGATATGGCTTGGCCAACCTGCATAAAGGCTCGACGTTTTCGCGATATTACCGGCCTGCTCCCCCTGCTGAGTAACGCAGCCCAGCACGACTTCGCCCACCAACCGTGGGTCGAGCCCGTTTCTCACTGCAATCGCGTCATAAAGACTTTTGAGCAAGTCAAAGGGTGACAAGTCATGGAGTCCGCCATCAGCCTTTGCTTTGCCGCGAGGGGTTCGAATCGCATCGTAAATAAACGCTTGCTGCACAACATGACTCCAAGGCTGTATCAAGACGATCGCACACTAGGCGTGCCACCACGGACAAGTGACTGACATCATAAGGGCGACTTATTATCAGGTCTATTGACTACGGTGGTTTAGCTCATCTAATGAACGTCAAAAGCCTTAGTATTGTAGGGGGTTTTCATGGCGCAATATCGCTATGATGCTGACTATCGTTTTCTTGGAGTTTTTTATGAAAGCCTTGATGTTATTGCTCGGCACCCTAAATCTTGTCCTCTTAGTGATGCCCATAAGCCTACACGCAGACGAGCTCACTCTTGGGGACATACTCGACCAAGTACCCGAACTCGACAGCAATATACCGAGGCCCGAAGAAACGGTGCGGTTAAAGGTCGGTGAGCGACATTGGTATCACCATGAAATTATTCACTATTTGGATGCTCTAGCCGAGACTTCGCCGCGCATGGTTGCACTCGGTGCCCACGCCACAAGCTATGGCGGCCGCGACTTGATTAGCTATGCCATTTCATCCCCTAAGAACATCGAGAAACTCGAGGCAATCAAAGCAAACCGACAGGCCATTATCGATCCGAAGGCCAAAATTTCTCTCGACGACCAACCTGCCGTGATGCACATGATGTATAGCGTCCACGGTAACGAGCCCAGCGGCGCCAATTCAACGCCTCTTGTCGCCTACTACCTCACTGCAGCAAAAGATGCCGCACTTGAAGCGCAGCTCGATGACGTTGTCATCATTTTTAATCCTATGCTTAATCCCGACGGACTCGATCGGTTCGCGCATTGGAGCAATAGCCTCAGAGGATTAAATCCTAGTCCCGATGCTAATGATCGTGAACACCGAGAAGCGGTACCCAATGGGCGAACCAACTATTATTGGTTCGATCTCAACCGTGATTGGCTACCTCACCAGCACCCTGAAAGCCGCGGTCGATTAGCGCTGTTTCACGAATGGAAGCCAAACGTCCAACTCGACTTCCACGAGCAAGGCAATAACAGTAATTTCTTCTTCATGCCGGGTAAGCCAGAGCGCACCAACCCATTAACACCCGCGATCAATCAGGAGCTGACGGCAAAAATCGGTGAGTTCCATGCAAAGACCTTCGATGAGGACGGGATTCTTTACTTCACAGAAGAAGGCTATGACGACTTCTTCATGGGTAAAGGATCGACTTACCCCGACCTGTTTGGCTGTGTCGGCATTCTCTTTGAACAGCCCTCGTCACGAGGAGCGCAACAAAAGGGAATCAATGGTCTACTGACATTTCCAAACAGTATTGCCAACCAGTTCCGTGCATCACTGTCCTCGCTTGAAGCCACAGCCAGCCTAAAGAGCGAACTACTCAACTATCAGCGGAATTTTTATACAGAGAACCAGCGCAAGAACGGCAGCGGCTATTTCCTCGCAGCCGCAGAAGGCGATCCGACGCGGCTTCGTGAGTTTGTTCGGGTGCTTCGTGGGCACGACATCGTGGTCGAAGTGCTCAGTAACGACGTCACAGCAGAAGGACAGCTCTATAAGGCTGGGCAGACACTTGCTATTCCTTTAGATCAGGCTCAATCGACGTATCTGCTGACACTTTGGAATCACCAGCTCGAGTTCGAGGAAAATGTTTTTTATGACGTTTCTACCTGGACTATGCCTTGGGCCTTCAATATGACGCACACGCGAGAAGCAGTGCGCAACGCGAAGACCGAGTCTCTACCTGATGACTTTTTAATGACGAGTTCTCAGCTTGCGAGTTCGCCTATCGGGTATTTAATCGATTGGCGTGACTCCCAAGTACCCGCGCTGCTTTATAAACTTCTCGAAGCCGACGCTAACGTTCGCGTCGCTCAAAAGCCGTTTACAGCCAATACCCTGAACCAAGGTGCCGTGGATTTCAGTTATGGCACCTTATTCGTAGCGCCAAACATTGGTGAAGCGATCCCGGCTGACGCACTGACACTCTTGCAGTCGGCGGCGCTGTCCGGCACGCCAGTTTATCCGGTTGCAAGTAGTCTCACGTCCCGTGGTATTGACTTAGGCAGCCGTGACTTTCATGTTTTAAGCTTACCCAAAGTGTTAATGGTCACTGGTGCCTACACGTCACCCTATCAAACGGGCGAAATATGGCATCTACTTGATCGCCGACTGCAAATGCCGCTGACCATGGTGGACAGTACGCGCTTAGCACGGGTCGACCTAGGCGATTACACGCACATCATCCTAACCAATCCTTTGAGCGCACTTCCCGATAAGGTGAGTGAGAAAATCGATGTATTCGTAAAAGGAGGCGGCATTCTCTGGGCTCAAGGGGACACCACTCTGACATGGTTACAGTCGAAGGGTCTCACCGATATGCTCTGGCGCAAGACTGATCGTGATACTGCGCGTGCGCAACTGAAAGAGAAGCGCGGCGATGACAATACTGCCACCGATGAAATCGAAGCGCTGCTGCCTGCTCGAGCACCCTTCGCTCAAGCGGATGATACTGCCGCGTTTCGCTTGGTTAGAGGCGCCATCTTAGAAGGTTTAATTGATACCACACACCCTTTAGGTTACGGCTATACCCATGAGTCACTGCCGGTATTTCGACGTAACGCTACGTTCATGGCGCGCTCAGAGAACCCCTATTCGACCCCCATTCTTTACAGCGCAGCACCCTTATTGTCTGGCTACATGTCAGTTGAAAATCGAGCGCTCGCTGCTAATTCGGCGGGCATGATTGTTGATGCCAAAGGGGATGGTGCCATAGTGCTAACGCTCGATAGCGCTACCTTTAGAGCATTTTGGTGGGGCACTCAGAAGCTATTAATCAACACAATTTTCTTTGGCGAACTGCTGGAAGAGCCGCGTGAATAACAAGGATAGCTATTTCCCGACTTCGCACAAACTCGTCAGAAATCAAACATGAGCCGCTTTTAGACCTGCGATTGCTTCGTTCTAGCGCACGATTGAGACATTAAGACTTGTCTCTATCGTGCACATGTCACTGGACTTACAACCTTTCGGATACCTGTGGATACACGCCCTATTCTTTACTCATTTCGCCGCTGCCCTTATGCGATTCGCGCTCGGATGGCGATTGCTGCTGCAGGCAAAGCGGTGGAACTACGGGAAGTAGTACTCAGGAATAAGCCGAGCGCCATGCTCGATATTTCACCAAAGGGTACTGTCCCCGTTCTACTGTGCAGTTCTGGGCAGGTCATTGAAGAAAGCATCGAGATCATGCACTGGGCGCTAGCTCAGCACGACCCCCATCGATGGCTTACAGGCAATAGCGAAAGCCCGTTTAGAATTGACACCTGTGACAAAGACTTCAAAGCTTGGCTAGATAAGTACAAATACGCGGACCGACACCCTGAGTACCCGCACGAGTGGTACAGAGAACGCGCAGAGCACTTTGTTCAGGAGCTTGAGAGTCGTCTAAACGTCAGTGCTTACTTGGGAGGCGAGACAGCCAGCATCGAAGATGTGGCGATTTTTCCTTTCATTCGACAATTCGCGGGGGTAGATCCGCGGTGGTGGGAGTCGAGCGACTATAGGCGTACCCGCGCATGGCTTAATCAATGGCTCTCGAGCGCGCTCTTTCAGCGGGTAATGCAAAAATACCCGCCATGGCAGCCTGATTCGGCAGCTGCTTCAGAGCCGATAATCTTTCCACCGAGCACTACTTAACTCAGACCCAGTGAACCAGTATTTTCCGTTCCTCGGCCGACTGGCGGGCGAGACGTTCCCCGAGTTCGCCAAATAGCTCCTCGACCTTGTCTCGGCGAATTTTTAGCGTCGGCGTAAGTACCTCATTCTCAATACTCCAGAGATCTGAACTAATGATCACGGCACCGATGCGTGCATGAGCTTCGATCTCCTCATTGATCGCTGCCACAGTGTCCCTGATCGCCGCATCCACCGTCTCCGTGCTTTCACTTTTTGCAGCCTCAGTAAGAACCGCAGTCATCACTGTCTTTGAAAAACCGCGACCTAGCAGACATTGCTGTTCAATAAACGTATTGTTCGCAAACATGCCTTCAATGGGTGGTGGAGCAACGAACTTGCCCTGAATGGTTTTAAAGTAATCCTTCACTCGGCCGGTAATATAAATAAAACCGTCTTCATCTACCCTGGCCTTGTCACCGGTATGCAACCACCCATCGCGAATTAATTCAGCCGTCTTTTCCGGCTGCTTGTAGTACCCGGGAGTGCAACCATTCGCGCGCACCGCCAATTCGCCTTCCTCGGTAATTTTGTATTCGACTTCGCCCACGGGCTTTCCGACTGAGCCTATTCGCCGGTTATCGTGACTACTGGCGATGAGCCCCATAGCCTCGGTCTGCCCAAAGCCATCCATTAACTGAAGCCCCAAAGAATCCCACCATTGAATTAAAGGCGGCGGTATAGGCGCTGCCGCTGCAAGGCAGAACTCCACTTCTCCAAGCCCAATGGTATCGAGGACCCGTTTCCCAGTGCCCTCGGCGTCGTGTTTTAAGGCGCTATCGAGCGCGTCTTGGCCACCAAACTTTCCAACCACTGCCTGCTGAAACTGCTCCCAAATTCTTGGCGGGCCAAAGAACATATGCGGACGAGTCCGCTGAAGATCGCGCAAAACGTGCTCCAAGGACTCATTAAAGTTCACCTCGCCGCAGCAAAAAAGCGATGAATACTCGACGATCTGTCGTTCCGCAATGTGCGAAAGTGGCAGATAGGAGAAGTAACGCGGCTGGTCGCGCAGGCCGAATGCATCGATAAAACGCCGGATAGGAACGAGATTACTCTCATGCGTCTGAATCACGCCCTTGGGCAGCCCTGTCGTACCCGAAGTAAACACTAACGACATCATGTCGCGAGCGGCGCATTGGTACGTAATGTCCCTATCGGCACCCTCAGCGAGTAATTGATCCCAGGTTAAGTGCTCGCCTTCAATCTCTACACCTGGCAAGGCGACAATCGTGATGTTCGCTGGAAGCACGGGACGTACCGCTTCCCAGTTCGGACTTTCGCCCACGAAGATCACGCGTGCCTCAGTAAATTCGGCAATGTACTCCGCAGTGACTGCGGGCAGCGTGGTGAACATGCTCACAGTTACATTGCCCGAGCAAATGACCGCCAAGTCGGCCATGAACCAATGCGGTCGATTGCGGGACAGCATGATCATATTCTTGCCGTGGCCAAATCGATCCTCCAGCGCTGCGGCAACCGCTTTCACTTGCCGTCGGGCTTCGGCCCAGCTGTAATCGATACTGCTCTCTTCACGAAGATCGCGCATCCAAATTTTATCGCCCTGGGTATCAGCCCAGTGGTCGAGGAACTCAGGCAGGGTTTGGAAATTCATTATTGTTTTACCTTCATCATCCAAAATCGCTGATTAGTGATGTCGAGCGCATCATTATCTACCCGAGTATAGTGTCCAGCCTCGCAGGCTGCGACCACTATGCGCGGTTATTCGAATCAGGAGGTAACAGGATAAGGCAGTAAGTAGCTTAATCCGATACGGCGCTGTCGGCGCTGCTTGCATAGAGCCAGCGTATTTGGATAACTATCCCGACAACGAAGATAGCGAGGAACAGTTGATGAAACCCAACCACTAATGGATCGTCAAATGAGTCCACAAAGGGATCGCCAACGGGCAACCGGCGCAAGAAGTCTGTGATGGCTGGAATCATGTGGAAGAGCAGCGTGCTTGAGTACCCCAAAGCTTGGAAATACACCGACAAGCGACCAAACAGGCGAGTCTTCTCCATAATGACACCGCCGGTGGTGGCCGCTAAGGTTAAGACCGCGAGCCAATGAGCAATACCAAAGCCCCCTTGGTTGTAGATGCCCAAAGCTGATCCCGCAACGATAACGGTCACCAAGATGTAGAGTTTTCCCGATGCGTTACTGAGGGCGATCATTTTGTATTTGGTTAACGTATACATCGCACTAACCAAAGCCAATATACCCGTCACGGTATGAAACCATCCAAGCAACGTCATTTCAGGCACGACTCTTTTCCTCTCAAAGTTCTAGCGACACTCTCTTACTCAACCTCCCTAACGGGAGGTTGAACGGTTGTGCTGAGCAGTGGCTACCTTACTCGATTAGAACGATACATCCCATTGCACGCGCACGCGATTGTCAGAGTCGCTTTGCTGCAAGAAACTGTCGTCAACCGTTAAGTGCGAGAAATCCACCGTAACCTTGTTGTTGTGGCCCTTGAAGAACCAGTTGGCGCCCACGGTAAACTCTTCGCGTTCATTGTAGAAGTTACGGTCTTGCTCGTTAGGCTCCTCCACGTAAGCGAAACGTGCCGCAAGCTCTAAAGGTGCAGGGAATGAAGGAATCAAGTTGTGAAAGAAATAACCCGCTTGCACATAAGCGCCCGTTAGATCGCTGCGCGTGCCAGCGACCCGATCCGTAATAAACTTGCGATGCCATTCTTGCTGGAACGAGAAGCCACGGTATTTGAACGCCAGTTCTTGGACGCCTTGCTCAATCTTAAACTGATCAGATTCTGCCGATGCTGGCTTGGCGAATCCGTCGAGATTGCCGCAACCTGAGGAGGACCATCGAGTGCAGGGGCCCGTGTTCGTAAAGCCGGCAACCGCGAATGAGCCTGTGGGCTTTTCAGTGAATTCTACGTCGGTTTGACGCCATGCGAGCTCACGACCGAAAAAGTTCCACTGCAAGCGACCCATGTACAAATGATCGTCAGACACGTTGCGTACGCTGCGTCCCTCGCCGTTGAATACACCCGCATAGTAGTTCATGTCAGCTGCCGTCTCTTTAAACAAACGACCTCTTAGCTGAATACCTACCTGACGATCGACAGTAAATACTCGGTTGACGATTGAGCGCTCTACAAATTGTTGACGGCCGGACGAATCAACTCGCTCTCGGTTTAAGTCTATTTTCCATTGACCGACACGAATACCACCCCAATCCCACTTAGCGAGATCAATGCGGTAGTCGATAACGCGAGCGGATGACGAAGAGGAAGAATCATCGACCTCACGTGCAGGCTGAAGATCAACCTCAAAGTAGTATTTGAGCCAGGGCTGGAACCCATGCCCGCCAATCTTCATACGTAAGCGACGCGCCTCAAAGCTCGACGTTCCCGGCTCGGCAATATCGTCTAGCTGGCGCGGATCTGAGCCCACGGGGTTGCTATAACGTAGCTGAGCACGCCATTGCAGATTCGTCGAAAAATTACCGTCGCGGGTTTCGAAGCGGAAGCCTTTCGAGCCATAGCTTGCGATAACGGGAGACTCTGCCGCCACCGTCTGCGCAACCGCCTTGTCGATCGCCGCCTGAATACTGTCATCCAGTGACACGGCTACCTCAACCTCGAGGTTTTCTTCCTGCACCTGAATCGGCTCTGCAGCGGCGACAGTGGGCTCGCTCGCAGGACTCAAAATATCGGCAGTGGTGAGGGTCTCTTTGCCGAGCAGCTTTGTGTACTGCGCCTCAGTAATAACACCGTTCTGGAATAAGATGTCGAGTAGCTCTTGGTCTGCGGCAGCCGCCGATCCAGACCCAATGGCTCCGGTCATAAGGAGTGCGGCACAGGCTCGATTTAGAAACGATAAACGATGCATAGTCAGTCACCTAAGTGTAATAAGTGGGGCACTTTATGACGAAAAGATGACACTAATATGACAAAACCGCGCAGGACGCGCGGTTTTATGGGAATTGTGACAAATGCATAGCCACCGGACGTAGGGCCAAGATCCGCTGCATGACAGAGGATATAGCCACTAACCGGTAACTTTCTCAGCTGTTGGCGATAATTTGAGCTCGATGGGCGGCTTTCTCCGCGCTGTTGGCGATTTCACCAATTTCTGACAAGAGCTGGTAAAGAAATATAGCGTCGATAGGAGACAGCTTTTCCTCATGATCGCGAAGCTTCGCCCGCAACTTACTTTGCATCTCGTCAGACTTCCGTTCGTGCTTTTCCACGCCTGCCACTTTAGCCATAATCGTCTGCGTTTGTCGCGCTCCAAACGCGCCGCGAGAAAGCTCGCGTGTCGCTTGGACAACTTCGACCATGGTATTTACTGAGTCGACGACAGTCTGAATATACTTAAAGAGGCTCTTGTCGAGCTTCTTCGGAAAAGCGAGCTCGCGACCCAGCGACAAGCCAACAACGTCTTTAGTGCTGTTGGCAATTTTGTCTTGCATACGCACCAATTCCAGCAAATCAGCACGGGAAACAGACATCCAAAGCCCCCTAGGGAGATTTTTTCGGACGTCTCTTTTCAATTGATCGGCGTCATCTTCAAGCTGGGCGATTTCAGCCTGTAACTGCGTAGCGCGCTTCCAGTTACCGGCTTGTGCCGCCTCAAAGTAATCTTCTAATTTAGCAACGCAGCGAGCACAAGCTGCCATGTGCTCCTCTAGAAGAGCGAAAGGTGACGAGCTAAACACATCGGAAATTGTTGTTCCTACGGCCATTTACTTTGCTCCATTAATACAAAGGGTCTGAATACAAAGGGTCTGAATACATGGGGCCTGAACAAAGAGAGCTCGACGATTCAAGCTACAAGCCCGTTGTACTCGCGACTTAATCATCGACTCGTTATCCAAACACACCCTGCAAGATAAAAAAGAATATCACGGACAATGTTGCGCCTGCCGGTAACGTTACTACCCAAGAGGTAACAATGGCGCCCACAGTAGGCAAATGCACGGCCTCCACACCGCGAGCAAAGCCCACGCCCAAAACAGCACCGACCAGTGTGTGTGTCGTAGAAATGGGCAAGCCGGTTGCTGAAGCGAGTACCACTGTAGTCGCCGCTGCAAGCTCCGCAGCGAAGCCGCGGCTTGGCGTTAATTCAGTAATCTTACGACCAATCGTTTGAATAACACGCCAACCATAAGTAGCCAAACCGACAACGATACCCGCACCACCAATACCCAATACCCACCAAGGCAGTCCCGATTTCGAACCTATTTCGCCACCCGATTGAACCGTGCTAACAACTGCGGCAAGTGGCCCAACAGCGTTTGCCACATCGTTGGAGCCGTGAGCAAAAGCCATTGCACAAGCCGTGAAGATCATCAATACACCAAAAAGCTTCTCAACGTTCTCTTGGCTGTTGATATCACGCCCTGTAGTGCTAATACGCTGCAGGAGGAAGGCGCCAAGGGCGGAGATTGCAAGGCCGACAAAAACCGAGACGACCATGGCATTAGAGAATTTAGAGCCCATACCGAGGTCAAATTCCACACCAATATGCTTGAGGCCTTTAAGCAGGGTGACCATGCTGATCATGAAGCCCACGAGCCACATATAAATGGGCACGTACTTCTTGGCACGATCGAAAGTGTCTTCGTGATCGAGAATCAAACGCTTTACAGAAACGAACAAGGCAAACGCGATAGTTCCAGATAGCAGGGGTGAAACGACCCAACTTGCGGCGATGGTGCCCACTTTGCCCCATGCCACTGCATCCACCGAAATCCCTACCGCGGCAAAGCCTACGATCGCACCCACAATTGAGTGTGTCGTTGAAACCGGCCAACCTTTAGCACTCGCTAGAGCCAACCACGTAGCAGCAGCGAGTAATGATGCAAGCATGCCGTAAACCAACAGCTCCGGCGAGTCAGCAAGGAGTTCCGGATCGACAATACCTTTACGGATGGTCGAAGTAACCTCACCACCGGCAAGATAAGCACCTAAAAATTCAAAAATAGCGGCAACCAAGATCGCCTGTTTGAGCGTTAGTGCTCGGGCGCCAACCGACGTTCCCATCGCATTGGCGACATCGTTCGCCCCAATACCCCAAGCCATGAACAGACCGAAGATACAGGCCAGTGTTAGCAGCATGACTCCATGCGAAGCGATTATATCCACGTCTTTAGGCTCCCTAGGTTCAACTCTTTAGTTAGTCGCGGAGTATAGACGAAGAAATGTTACATTCGTATGACTAATCAGAGGCCTTCGGAACAGCCCGTAAAAAAATTTATAAGTCGCTGTTTTTAATACTACTTTTATGGGTTTTTAGTGCGGGCTCGAGCATAAGCCACCCAAGTAATCTGTCTTATTTAAGGCGCCGAGCGCGAATACTTCGCCCCTTCACCTTACCCTGTGCAAGGTAGTTCATCGCCTGACGGACCGCGTCCCTAGTTATGGCTACATAACTGCTATTGTCCATTATCGCGATTTTACCAATCTGACCGCCCAGAAGACCTCCATCGCCTGTAAGCGCGCCTAATATGTCTCCTGGACGGACTTTCTGCTTGCGTCCCGCATCGAGTTGGATCGTGGCCATAAGCCCTTTCAACTCATAGTTGGGGTCGCGATCCAGTGATGCCAATACATCGCAAGCGCAGGGTTGTTGTTGGTAGTTCTCAATTTGAATCAGTCGTGGCGCTTCGGAGTCAGCAACAATACTCAGCGCTTTCCCCACCTCACCGGCGCGACCTGTACGTCCTATTCGATGTACGTATATCTCAGGATCTCTGGGCAGCTCGTAATTCACTACCATCGCCAAGGCTTTTATATCGAGCCCACGAGCCGCAACATCCGTGGCGACCAATACCGGGCAGCTGCCATTGGCAAACTGAAGTAGAACCTGGTCACGATCACGCTGATCGAGGTCACCGTGCAGACCACGAGATTCAATATCGTGCTTAATCAGAAAAGCTGCCACTTCGGCGCATTGCTTTTTGGTATTACAAAACACAACCGCATTGTCAGGGCGGTAGTGCTCAAATAAGGCCAACAATGTCGTTTGTCGCTCGTGTTTTTTCACTTCAAAAAACAGCTGCTCGATCACCCCTTCGTCGTGGGCGACATCTTCATCTACCGTGACGGTGGCTGGGTTACGCTGAATTTTTTGACTGATCTTGCGAATGTCATCGGGATAAGTAGCCGAAAAAAGCAGGGTTTGGCGACTCTTCGGAACATCTGCAATGATTGTTTTCATGGTGTCAGCAAAGCCCATATCGAGCATGCGATCGGCTTCATCAAGCACCAAGGTCTTAACGCCTTCAAGAACCAATGTACCCTTAGTTAAATGATCCTGAATACGACCGGGAGTGCCGACGACAATATGTGCCCCGTGCTGCAATGAATCCTTTTGCGGGCCAAAAGGCTTGCCTCCACAGAGCATAACAACCTTAATGTTGGGCATGCGGCTAGCAAGACGACGAATCTCCGCACCGACCTGATCAGCCAGCTCACGAGTGGGGCAAAGTATTAGCGCCTGTGCGCCAAAAAATCGGGGATTAATGCCATTGAGCAAGCCAATGCCAAATGTCGCCGTTTTGCCGCTTCCGGTTTTGGCGCGAACAATAAGATCGCGCCCTTCGAGTATCAGAGGGATACCTCGAGCTTGGACAGGCGTCATCGTCCGGTAGCCTAGAGCCTCCAACGCTTCATGTTGGGCGGGCGCAAGTTCTAGACGTGTAAAAGCGGTAGAGGTCATTGCTCAATAAAACCATCGTGAATTTTGGAGCATGACCATATCAGAATCTGCTCTGTGGCTTTCGAGATTTACTATGACTTTGTGACACCGCGCATGAACGCGGCGATACCTAGCAGCGTGCGTGACCGAGCAGAGATGCCTGCTTTACCTGCATTAGGATACTTTCTACGTTAGACACATCCTCAATAAGAGGCGCGAAAGTGACTGTGCGAGTTTCATAGTTCAATACTGCGGGCAGAACGGGCACCCGCGCTGACTCCGCTATCCGAGCAAATCCTTCTTTCCAACGCCGCACCCCACTCCGGGTACCTTCAGGAGTAATCCCGAGCACCAAACGCGCGCGCTGCTGAAATTCTTCGGTCATTTTATCGACCATGCCGCCCGCTTGCGATCGATCGACCGGTATGCCGCCCAGCGCTTTCAAAAAGGAGCCTAACGGGAACCAAAAAAGCGAATGCTTCATAAGAAAACAGGACCTCAATCCGAGACCCCAAAGCACCGCCACGGTCAAAATGAAATCCATGTTTGACGTATGGGGTGTCAATGCAACTACGACCTTTTGACGATTTGGGAACTGCCCGGCAATCTTCCAGCCCATGAGACGGAAAACCAACCGCCCAATAAAGCGTGTTACCGGATTGTACGTTTTGGGTATCTGATCGCCTAACACTTGCCACTTCATACCGTCATTCAACTCCTAGCTGTTTGTATCACCACGCCCTCAGTCGGTGGCGGGCCATCGCTTCGTAATGAGGTTGCATCGCATCCGCCAGTGCACGTGCGGAAGCGGACAGTTCGATGGGTTTGGATTGATAGGCTTCGAAGCCGCTCGATGCCCATACCGATTGATACCAATGACTGGCCCAAACACCATCGGACTTGCGCGACCCTTGGGCCCAACTCAGCATGTTATCAGACCAAGCAACGCCAATGGTCCGACACAGCTGTTGCAGTAAACCTCGCGGGTTATCCAGTACATCTCGACCGTCGATAACCGGAGGCTGAGTGCCGGTAATGCGTGTGATCTCATCAAAGAGCTCACGCTGGCGGACAATGCCAATATCAGCCTCCGCAACCGTCGGCATCTTTTGTAAATAAGACGCGATAACATGTTCCGGAGAACGAATCAGAAAGACATTACAGAGGGCACTAGTCCAGCGAAGATCACAGCCACGAGGCATATGGTGTGTCATATGCTTTTGATAGAAAATATCAGCCTCCACAGGCCCATTGAGTTGTCCTACAACCACTTCTCTCACTGTGGGCTGACTGGCAATAATCGCCTCGCGACAAGGGTGCTGAGCACCTGTCTCGGTGAGATAGCAGGCGTAAAATGGCTCATCAATCACACTGCAATCTTCCCGGCTTTCCCAGGCACGCATCATGGCAGTAGAGATATTACGCGGCCCAGACCACATAGCGATTCGCAAGGTCATACGATGTCTGGCAGGTGCTCAGCGCTCTCACGCTCAATAAGCTCTTTGTAAAGCCCCTGCAATCGATCAACCATGGCCCCCCTGCGGCCGTCCCCAATCTGTCGACCATCGATGTCAAACACGGGCGTCAAACCAGCAAACGTGCCGGTTACAAAGGCCTCCTCAGCACTGTAGGCCTGCATAACCGAAAAGTTCTTCTCGAACACAGGAATGTCATTGGCTTTACACAGGTTGATGACGTTGCGACGCGTAATGCCGTCGAGGCAGTAATCGCCCGATGACGTCCAGACTTCACCTTCGCGGACTATGAAAAAATGCGTCGAATTACACGTCGCCACATGCCCGTGGGGATCGAGCATTAACGCTTCGTCATACCCCGCTTTCGCAGCTTGGATACAGCCAAAAATACAGTTGAGCTTTGAATGACTGTTAATGCGGGGATCTTGCACGTCTGCATAGCCCCGCCGCACATAGACTGTATAAAGGCGCACTCCTCGATCATTGAGCGTCGGATCGGGTGTTTTGTATTCAGGAATAATGACAATGGTTGGTCCACCGATGGTAAATGCAGGATCCTGATAAGGCGTCGTTTTAATTCCTCGACTCACCATTAAACGAATATGAACGTCATTGTTCATCTCATTAGCAGCAACCGTACTAAACAAGCGTTCGGCAAGCGCTGCCTGAGAGAGGCCCATATCGAGATCGAGAGCCTTTGCGCCCTCCCACAAACGCTTAAGATGGCGATCGAGAAAGGGGATGCCCCCACGGTGGACCCGCAAGCCCTCCCAAATGCCATCGCCCAGAATAAAGCCGCTATCAAAAACGGATACTACCGCCTGAGCGCGAGGCACCAACTCGCCATTGATATTGATGAGTATGGTTTCATTGCGCGGATCTTGCGCATACGTGTGGGTACTATTAGCCATGAAAATTTCTCGCTAGCTACAAAATTGTCGCAAGCCACGTTAAAGCAGCGAATACGATTTACTGTCGTGGGTTTAAGTAACCCTCTGCAGACTCCAGGCCACGCAGCTTGTTATCAATGCAGCTGGCAGTCGCCTCTTGACTCTTCGCCAGCGATATCTGGAACTGACTCCCGCGTTCACCATAGAGAGCCTTCTGGCGCCCACTGTTGCTAGCCGTACAACCCGCCGTTGTCAGCTGTGGCATTAGCGGTCGATAAAAACCCGGTAGGCGCTGCTCAATGTCATCGACGTACTGCTGAAAAAGCGCGTACAAAGAGTCTTGATCAACATTCGCATAGAATAGCCCGCCAATGACGGAAGAGATATCGCCCGAGGTAAACTGGCCATCTGCTACCGCACTTAGCACAACGTCTATCGCCGCATCGTTCGTAAAATACATGGCGCGACGCAGATTGGCCTTTTGTACAGCATCCCTTGTTTTTACATACACATCGATATAGCGCTGCGCAGTCGCCTCACTACCATTGTAGAGGGCGTTGATTCGCAAGGCCTCGATCGCGATGCCTCCTTGAATGCTGCTCGGGTCATCTAAATAACTATCGGCCATCTGCGTCAGCGTCTCGATGAGGCGCTCATCTTTACCCAGCTGAGCCAGCACTCGTATAACGCGCGCCCTCAGCTTAGTTGCGCCCTGATCTTCATTAGGAACGGGTTCCACGCCCAAACTAGCAAGCCAAGGTGACAGGCTACTGCGCACCCACGCGCTCGTCATCGGCTCAATATGCGTGCCTCGGTACATTTCACCGACGTCACGTATCGCCTCTAAGGTGTCGAGCGCGATTTCTTTGTTTACCTCGGTGATGAGTCGGCTAAGCAAGGACATGTGCTGCCCCATGGTGACTTCACCTGCAGCCAAAAGGCGTTCTCCATTAATCAGAAGAGCGAGTTTTTCACGGTCACTTAACGCCTCTGTGTTAGTCAGCAGTTGTCTATACAGTTCTTCATCCATTGACCAAACGTAGTAGCCGTTACCTGCCGCCGCGGGGAACACCCATTGTGCATCAGCCAGCACCGTAAGTTGCTGAGACGCAGCCTTGAGGGTGACACTTACCTGATCAACCCCCTCTGAATGGCCGTAGCGAATATTAACGGGGATGCGCCAAGTTTGCGGGGCCAAATTAGCCCCCATGTTTTCAAAGCGGCGCTGTGAGATAACACCTTCTCGACTAACGTTAATGAGAGGGAAACCCGCCTGATTTAAAAATGTCTCAGCAACAGCGCCCACATCGAAGTCAGCATGAGCATCCAGTGCGCGCCAGAGGTCAGAGGCCTGGGTGTTCTGCCAGCTATGCTCGCGCATGTAAGCGCGAATACCGCTCCTAAAGGCATCAGAACCCATAGCCTGTTCGAGCATATTAAGAATAGCGTGGCCCTTCGTGTAGTTCAGCCCAAGACTATCGGCGATATCTTGCTCGGTTTTAACCTCCTTGCGGATGGGCCGAGTCGCGCCCAAAGCATCACTGCCAAGAGCCCCGCCCTGGGGCAGGTATAAAGCAGTCATATACTCGGGATACAGATCAGTCGTGACCTTATAAGCCATCCATGATGCAAAGGCCTCGTTCAACCAGAGATCGTCCCACCATGCCATGGTAACCAGATTGCCATACCATTGATGCGCCAGCTCATGAGCAATAACGTTAACAGTGCTTGCCTCACTAACGGGGCCCGGGTTATCGCCATTAAGAAGTAATTCAGATCGATAGGTCACTAAGCCAACGTTCTCCATGGCACCGAATGTGAAATTAGGCACCGCAACGAAGTCGAGCTTTTTATAGGGATACACGGTACCGAAGTAGTCCTCAAGCGCTTTCAATATTGCGGGTGTCACCCGTGCCGAAAAGCCAATATCCGCCGCCGTTCCCTTGGGCGAGTAAATCATCGCGGGGACCGACATATTGGGAATGGGAGTCGCGTCGAAGTCGCCCACAGCGAGCGCCAACAGATAGCTCGACATGGGTGGCGTGGTTTCATAACGATAAGTTCGCCAGTCGCCCTCGGTTGTTACTTCCGCCACCGGTGTATTGCTCAGAGCGATGAGGTCTTGTGGAGCGGTCAAGGCCAGCGTCCAGGTAATTTTGCTATCGGGCTCATCGACCAGCGGGAAAGCGCGACGCGCGAGACTCATTTCAAACTGAGTGAACAAGTAACTCGCGTCCTGCTCTTCGGCCTTGTAAAGACCGAGCGCATCCGTTGAATAGGTGCCTTCGAACTCAATATTAAGCGCATAGCTGCCTGGCGCTATGGGCTGCCCATCGCCTAAGTTATGCATATCCCAGTCACTCGGTGCTGCACGTAAAACGCGCTCCTGGCCACCACCCACTAACACAATGCGGGTAACGTCTAAGTCAACCCAATGCAATACGAGGCTGGGCAGCTGAGACTCAATGTCTAGCGTTATAGTGGTAGTTCCATTGTAGTCGTCAGCGCTGGGATCAAGTGTTAAATGGATAGACTGGGCGGTGACACGCTGAGTGGCAGGTACTCGGTAATCAGTCGCATGGACAGAGAGCGTTGTGGAAACAAACAGCAGTACGCCAATGACGAATGCGGATACGTAACTGAACATAGATTGTTAAAACCTTGTTTTAAAAAAAACGGGCGCCTTACGTCCATTGTCACAGAGAATGGGGCCGTTATTGATAAGGCTGTTGTAGATAAGGCCTTTATTGATAGGGCCTTTATTGATAGGCCCGTTATAAATAGGGCCGTCGGTCATAGGGCCCTTGAAAACAGGGCCCTTACAAACAGGCCCTTGCCAACAGGCTCCTTGTAAACA
>Ga0209137_1000524_pt1 | contig 40393 bp, 34 predicted proteins | sample SaaInl5LU_22_DNA_FD_184642 | JGI IMG/M metagenome (GOLD analysis project Ga0209137, IMG submission 184642) | Marine microbial communities from expanding oxygen minimum zones in the Saanich Inlet - ESP_105LU_22_DNA (SPAdes) (version 2) | ecosystem: Environmental > Aquatic > Marine > Intertidal... | reverse complement strand
CATTGTCTATAAACCCGCAAGTATTTATGATCACGATTTCAGAATCGTCTTGTTTCGCTTCATGTTCAACGTCAAACTTATTGGCTTTTAACTGAGCCATCATTACTTCTGAATCAAAAATATTTTTTGAACAACCTAAAGTAACTACGTTAACCTTGTTTTTCTTGAGCGTCTTCGTTTTCATGCTGCAAAGATAAGGGTAAAAACGAATTCTTCCTCGCTCATTGCAGGAGTTTATTTAAGAAGTACGAAAAGAGACAAGAATCTTAAGATCTATCGTCCTCGTGTAAGATTCTTGTATTATGCTTTAAAGTTCTTAGAATTAAAGAAATTAATAAAGCGCCAACTAAAACATAAATATAATACCATCTAAAGGTTAATGCTCCTGTTACAAACCAGTCTCTCAAGAAATCTACAAATAAAAACCCTAAGATAGTTGCGGTTACTCCGCTGTATTCTCTTCTTAAAATGGTTTTCATTGAGAATTTAATGTCGTTTTTCTCGTAGTTTTTAAAACTTGGCCAAAATGCAGGTACCTTCATAGACCATTTTACGTAATCTTCTCCAAACTTTCTTTCTAAAAAGCGTTCTTCAGCAAACATAATACGTTCGTAGTACAACCAAAAGGCTAAACTAACTACGAGCACAAACCAAATATTGAAGGTATAAACTACAATTCCTATCCACATAAAGTAGTTACCTACGTATAATGGGTGACGCATAGTAGAATAAATTCCTTTTGTGTTTAAAGCTTCTGCAACTTGCTCTTTTGTGTTTCTACCAGAAGTATGTTTGTTACTAGTACCAATGGCTACGGCTCTAATGTACTGACCAAAAAAGCTTAATAAAATTGAAAAAACTAATAATGCGGGATACAACCACTCATATTTCCCAAAGAGAGAATAACTTGTAACGTAAACTACCGGAATTGCCAGTAAAAACAACACAACAGGGAATTGTCCTCTATATCTAAATAAAAAATTTCCTGATTTTTCTAAAGAGTGTACTAATGCCATTTAAAAGTTTTTGTATATTTCAAATCGAATAAATTTCGAACTGCGAAGTTATAACATTTAAAGGAAACCAATTATGTCGGATAAAATTAAATTCGAACAAGAGTACTTATTAAGAACGTCGCCCAAAGCTTTAAACTCAATGTTAATGACGCCTAGCGGACTTGCAGAGTGGTTTTCGGACGACGTAAATATTAAGGAGGATATCTACACTTTTATCTGGGATGGTAGCGAAGAAAAGGCTCGATTACTTTCTAAAAAGAACAATGAATTCATCAAATTTAGATGGTTAGAAGATGAAGAAGAAGGTTTAAATACTTATTTGGAAATTAAATTTAAGGTAGATCCGATGACGAAAGCAGTTGTTCTATGGCTTACTGCCTTTGCCTATGAAGAGGAATTAGAGGAGATGCAAGACCTTTGGGAATCTACTATAGGAGAATTAAAAAGAGTTCTTGGCGCGTAAACAATATTTATTCGAATTAAACGTATAATTTCGCAGTCGAAAGTTTAGAGTGTGAAAAAACTAAGTATTTTCTCGATAAAATCGTTTGCTGGTCCGCTAGTTGCAACTTTTTTCATTTCCATGTTTATGCTGGTAATGCAGTTTTTATGGAAATACATTGACGATTTAATGGGTAAAGGTCTAGACACTTGGATAGTCTTAGAACTTTTATTTTACGTTTCGGCTTCTCTTCTACCCTTGGCATTGCCTTTAGCCATACTTCTGGCATCTATTATTACTGTCGGAAATTTAGGCGAAAAGAATGAGCTTACCGCACTCAAATCTAGCGGTTTATCACTATACAGAATTCTTCGTCCGCTTACCTACGTAGTAGTATTAATTGCGATAGGAACCTTCTACTTTAGTAACTATGTGATTCCGGTTGCCAACTTAAAATGGCATTCTATCATTTGGGACATCCAACAAACCAAACTAACTGCATTTTTAAAACCGGGTTCTTATATCAATGAAATTGAAGGATATAGCATTAAAATTAACAGTGGAGACGAAAATAAGATTAAAGGAATTACCATACACGATCACACGGATAAAAAGGTGTTGAAAACAATTACGGCAGAAAGTGGAGAGTTATTTAAATCTAAAGAAGGTGACATCCTTTTCCTGAAACTAGAAAATGGAGAAGTAATTGAAGAGTTAGCGCATTTTAGATCGAATAATAAAGCTGTAAAAAAGAGCGATACGTATAGACCTGCAAGAAAATCTACTTTTCAATCTGCAGCTTACAAGATGAGCTTAGAAGGTTTTCAGATGAATAAAACCGAAGATGATTTATTCAAAAATGAATATGAAATGCTGAATGTTTTTCAAATCAATACCTTAATTGATTCTTTACAACAAGATTACAAAGGTGTTTCTGAAAACTTTTTACGCACCGTAAAAAATGATCACGGCTATTTTCAGGCTGTAAATTTTGAACCTCCAAAGTCAGTTGAAGACGATAAAGACTTGATAGACACCTTAAAAAATGAGGTGGTTTATCTCGATTCCATTTCTGAAAGTCAACTAATTATTGCACTTAACCAGGCGCATGACAAACTCTTAAAAAAGCAACGTCAGCTTACCGGACAGTTAGATTTTGAGGCTGCTCGAATGAATAACCTCAACCGTTTTCAGACAGAGTTTCATAGAAAATTCTCACTATCGTTCACCATCATTATCTTGTTCTTTATTGGAGCTCCTTTGGGTGCAATTGTAAAAAAAGGAGGCTTTGGAGCACCTGTGGTAATTGCTGCACTGCTTTTCATGGTTTATTTTGTCTTAATCAGTTTGGGAGACGGAATGGTAAAAAGCGGTGTACTTACTCCATTTTTAGGAATGTGGGGACCTTCATTTGTGCTAGCTCCATTTGCTATTATCTTAATGTATAGCGCTGCCAATGACAGAAGCGTGTTAAAACTGGGAGGAATTTTCTCTAAATTCAAGAAGAAAAAATGAGGATTTTACATTTCACAAACAAACCCATCTACCCTACAATTGACGGTGGATGTTTGGCTATGAAGAGTCTGTCAAATCTACTAGAAAGCGAACCCGGAATAAAAGCCTATCATTTCACACTTGCTACGCATAAACATCCCTTTCTTTCTGAAGCCTACAAAGTAGCAGGCTACAAAAAAACACAGCATGCTTGGATAAATACCAAAACAAATCCTTTTGCATTGGCCTGGAGCCTTTTATCTAAAAAATCTTACAATGTTTCGCGATTTTACTCCAAGAATATTGCAGAAAAACTAAAGCAATTCGTCCAAACAAATAAAATTGAAGTAGTACTTGTAGAAAGTATCTATTTATCGTTGTACTTTGATGTATTTAAAGCTTTAGATGTGAAAATCTTTTTGCGTACACACAATGTAGAACATCAAATTTGGCATCAGAAAGCGCGTGTACAAAATTTCGGTTTAAAGAAATGGGTACTAAAAACGCTTGCTTCACACTTAAAAAACACAGAAGTTAATGCTTGGAAAACGGCAAACGGAGTTTTAGCAATTACCCAAGACGATGCACGTTACATCAAAAACAATCAGAAAAACACCTTAGTTTTAAATACAACATTAGAAAGTCAGCCTGCGATAACGAATTATGGTTTAAACGACTTCTTTTTTCTTGGTGCCTATGATTGGTCTCCGAATAAAGAAGGGTTAGACTGGCTAATAAAAGAAGTTTTGAGTCAAAAAAACTTTAAATCTACCTTACATATTGCGGGTAAAAACTTACCCAAAAATAAGTATTCAGAGTATAGTTTTGTAAAGAACCACGGAGAGGTTGAAGAAGCAAGTGCGTTTATTGCAGAACATGGTATTTGTGTGATTCCATTAAAATCTGGTGGAGGAATTAAACTGAAAGCCTTGGAAAGTTTTAGTCATGGCAAACCGGTAATTACAACACCCGAAGGAGCTAGAGGACTATCAAATACATCTGAAAAAGACCTCTACATTGCAAAAAATGCAGCAGAATTCTACGCAGCCATGTGTACTTTACAAGAAAACGAAGAACAAAGAAAAAGCTACGGAAATAGCGGAAAACAGTATCTTATTGATAATTTTGCCTCAGCATCAGAACAGAAAAAATTAATTGAATTCATCTCAAAATAAAAAAAAGCTGGTTGTAATTACCTCTCGGTTTCCCTTCCCATTAGAAAAGGGGGATAAATTGAGGGCATATTATCAAATAAAAGAGCTGGCCATTTATTATGATGTTCATTTAATTGCGTTGACAGAAAAAGATATTGCTACATCCGATCAAGATGAACTTACCCCTTTTTGTAAAAGTATTACTTTAGTAAAAATCAGTTTTACTGCACGTTGGTTTTTCACTTTTCTACAATTTTTTGGAAATAAACCTTTTCAAATAGGCTACTTTACTTCGTATAAGAAAAAGAAGCAGGTAAAAGGTATACTAGAAAGCCTTAAACCAGATCACATTTATTGTCAACTTATTAGACCTGCCGAATATGTGAAAGATTATCATGCCTGCGATAAGACAATCGACTACATGGACGCTTTAAGCAAAGGAATAGAACGAAGATTTGAAACGGCACCATGGTACAAAAAGCCTTTTTTCAAAGCAGAATTTGAGCGTTTAAGGCAATACGAACATAAAATTTTTGATTATTTTGAACAGCACACCATTATATCTGAACAAGATAAAAATGTGATTTTCCATAAAGAAAGAAGCACAATAAAAGTAATCCCTAACGGTGTAGACCAATCATTTTTTTCTTACCAAAACAAGCAAAACAAGCAGTTTGACCTCGTTTTTACTGGAAACATGAATTATCCGCCAAACATTGAGGCTTCAAAATTTATTGTTTCTCAAATTCTACCAAAACTACCAGTTATGCACTTGGTTTTAGCCGGAGCAAATCCTGCAGAAGAAATTAAAAAGCTACATTCTGGCAACGTAACCGTTACAGGTTGGGTAGAAGACATCAAGGCTGTATATTTAGCCGGTAAAATATTTGTTGCTCCCATGTTTATTGGTACTGGTTTGCAAAACAAACTGTTAGAAGCAATGGCTTTAGGTATTCCTTGCATCACTACCACATTAGCAAACAATGCGCTCAATGCAATACCCAACGAAAGTATACTTATTGCCAATACAAAAGAAGAGTTTGTAGAAGCTATAAATCGTCTAATGAAAGACCAAAAGAGCTATGAAATGTTAGCACAAAATGGAAAAGCTTTTGTTCTAGAAAACTATAACTGGCAATCTGCTACCAAACTACTAATTGACCTTATAGAAGGTTAAGTAAAACGAAGTAAAGTATTAACTTTGCACAAGATTTATTGTAATGGAAAACAAATTAAATACGATTAAAGAAGCTTTAGAGGATATTAAAGCAGGAAAAGTTATAATTGTTGTTGACGACGAAGACAGAGAGAACGAGGGAGATTTTTTAACGGCTGCACGCAACGTAACGCCAGAAATCATCAACTTTATGGCTACGCATGGTAGAGGTTTAATTTGTGCTCCGTTGTTAGAAGACAAGTGCGATGAACTTGGCTTAGACCTTATGGTTTCTTCTAACAGCGCTGCTTACGAAACACCTTTTACCGTTTCTGTAGATTTAAACGGACACGGTTGTACAACAGGTATTTCTGCTAGCGATAGATCAAAAACCGTTCAAGCTTTAATAGATCCAAACATTAAGCCTGAGGAATTAGGCAAACCTGGTCATATTTTTCCGCTAAGAGCCAAAAAAGGTGGTGTATTAAGAAGAGCTGGTCATACAGAAGCAGCTGTTGATATTGCTAGACTTGCTGGCTTTGAACCTGCTGGTGTAATTGTAGAAATCTTAAACGAAGATGGAACAATGGCTAGACTTCCGCAGTTGATGGAAATTGCTAAGAAATTTGACTTAAAGATTATTTCTATTGAAGAATTAATTAAATATAGAATTCAAAAAGAAACCTTGGTTACACGCCAAGTAGATGTGAAGTTACCAACTCCAAAAGGAGATTTTCAGTTATACGCTTACACCAACAACAATACTGGCGAAGAGCATTTGGCGCTTGTAAAAGGAACTTGGGAGAAAGAAGAACCTATTTTAGTACGTGTTCACTCTTCTTGTGTAACAGGAGATATTTTTGGTTCTTGTAGATGTGATTGTGGTCCGCAATTAGACGCAGCCATGGAAACCATAGAAAAAGAAGGCAAAGGTGTGATTGTATACATGAACCAAGAAGGCAGAGGAATTGGTTTAATGAACAAGTTAAAAGCCTACAAACTGCAAGAAGAAGGTATGGATACCGTAGAAGCTAACTTAGAGTTAGGGTTTAAGGGCGACCAAAGAGATTACGGTATTGGAGCGCAAATTTTAAGAGATTTAAATGTTTCTAAAATGCGTTTGATGAGCAATAACCCTAAAAAACGTACTGGTTTAATTGGCTACGGTTTAGAAATTGTAGAGAACGTTGCATTAGAAATTGAAAGCAACAAGCACAACGAATTGTACCTAAAAACGAAAAGAGATAAAATGGGTCACTCGCTTAAATTAAATAAGTAGAATACACAAACAATCGATATTGAAAAGGAAATGGTTTAGGCTGTTTCCTTTTTTTGTGATAAAAAATTGTATATTAACTGAACGCCAAATAGTAATTAGGAAATTTTATATTATTTAGCGATATTTATGTAAAAAGAAAATTGGCTACAACAGATAATATTAGAAATCAATTAATTGATAAAAAAAGGCAGATTAAAAACTAAGATTTCTTAGAAGTGCTTGATAACTTATTTCTATTAATACCTCAGAAACTAGTTCTTTCGAATTATCCGAAGAACAAAAGGAAGTTTTGAAACTAAGCGAAGAGGACATTAGTGAGGGAAGAGTAGTAAAACAAGAAGCTATGATGAAAAGAAACTTAGAATGGTTAAACGCAAAGTAATTTGGACTAAAACTGCAGATATTCAACTCATTGGAATTTTAGATTATTGGGCAAATCGAACCTTTACCCTACAAAATTAATAAACTTAATAACTAAACTACGGAGCATATTGCTAAACAACCATTAAACTACAAATCAACTAATCTTGAAGGTATCCGCGTGGCACCTTGATCTCATTACAGTATTTTTTACAAATACTCTGAAAAAGAAATTATAGTATTGTCTTTTTGGGATAATCGTCAAAACCCGAAAAAACTTTTACAAATTTTAAAATTGAAAAACTGAGTTTACAACTAAAAGCTACTTACGAATATAATACCTCTAATAAAAGCTGGAAAAAGAGAACCTATAATGATGTAGATTTAACGGATTTACCAAAATTATCGAGTCATGGTTTAAGTCTTTCTTTTGTTGTTGGTTATTGTTTTTAACCATACTTACTAAAAGATTTAATCTTTCAACCCAATCATTTCTCTCCAACCTATTGGTCGTAAAGCAGGTTGCCAATTAAAGCCTTTTACTTCTTTCTCTATAGCAATAATCTGATCCATAGGATACATTGCTCCATCTGGTGCATCTCTGTAAGTAATTCCTTCAATTTCTCCTGCAACAAAACGTATAGTTAAATTACTAGAATACAGCCTATTCATACCGGAAATCGTAACTTCAACAATAGAATCTTTGTTTTTTTCATCTGCCATGTAATACACTGTTTTTGCATTTCCGTCTGCATTTACATGCGAAATCGTGTCGTTTCTAAAATAAGCAATCATGGTTTTGGCACCTACTTGATTATAATACTCGGCAGAATCTACCTCAGTTACCACAATTGAATTTTGTAAAATGTCTATTCTTTCTATTCCTTTTTGAGATTGATATACTTTTAACGTATCGCCAGTTAATTGTGCTTTATCCGCCCAAATAATAGGATTGTTGTACATAATCATAATAGAATCCGGTTGGTTGTAGACGAGCGAATCACACACTCCTTGAATATCGCGTTTAAAAATCTTTACGTTGTTGTAGGCCAAAATTAATTTGCTTTGCTGCAAGGTATCGAGATAATTCCACAGACTATCTGCGTGTATAAAAAGAGAATCTCCCTTGTCATAGGCTAAAGCATAAGCTTTCCCCGTTAGATATGCGTATTTTTCTTGTTCGTCGCTCCGTGCAAAATCGCCATGAAATTCGGCTTTTTTGAGCGTATCTTTAAGCATTACATTTCCCCTTCCTTCAGAAATACCAAGACCTTTATTGTAGTACAAGCTATCTGCTTCTATATAATTATTGGCTTGATAAATGTGTGCGTTTTTTTGTAGTACACCTTCTTCTTTTTGAGCAGAATACCAACCGTTTTCGCAATACATTTGGATTCCATTTCCAACAATGTCGGTTGGACCGTAGAAAAAAGCTTGTTTTGTATAACCGTTGAAACGCAGAGTGTCTGTAGTTACCTTGTAGTCTTTACTTGTATACACCACATTTTTACTAAATGTAAAGTTTTTTGACTCCGGAAAAAAGTAACCAATTTGAGAGGTCAATACTTCATTTGTGAGTATACTGGTAATCGTAGCGTTATTTCTATAAATACCAGCTCCTCTTCTTGCATCGTACTCTAAACTATCTGTTGTAAGTTTAAACTCTCTATCGCGCACACGAACATTTCCGTAAAGGTTTGCGTATTCTTTGACTAAATCATAGTGGATAGAATCACAAAATAAGTTGAGCGTATCGCGTTTACTTAAATGTACTTTGCTGTAGGCCTTAAACGTTCTTTTTGCAATGTTGTAGATAGCAGAATCGCAAAACATTCTGTTCTTTAGATGATCAAACTCAACATTTCCTTCTAGAATCCAACTGTTGCCTACGGCATCATATCTTGCTACGTCTGCATTTTTCAAATATTGGTCAAAGCCTTCCTGTGCCCAAGAAATTGAGTTCAAAAAAATTGCGCTTAGTAAGAGCGCAATTTTTAATATGTTTTTTATTTGTTTCAATTATTAGTTATTGGCTAATGTTTGCTTTCTATCCGGACCAACACTTACCGTTTTAATCGGTGTTTCTAATTTCTCTTCTAAATACACCACATAATCTTTTAACGCTTGTGGCGCATCTGCATAAGAAGTCAATTTTGTAGTATCTGCATTCCATCCTTTTATGTCTTCATAAACGGGTGTAATTTCAATTCCGTCTATACTAAACGGTAAATAATCAACTTTCTTGCCATCAATGATATAATGTGTACAAACGCGTATAGTATCAAAGTTATCCAATACATCTGCCTTCATCATAGAAAGTTCAGAAACACCGTTAATCATTATAGCATATTTAAGAGCAGGCAAATCAATCCAACCACATCTTCTTGGCCTACCAGTAGTAGCTCCAAATTCACCACCTTCTTTTCTAATTCTTTCTCCTACCTCATCTTCTAATTCAGTTGGGAAAGGTCCGGAACCAACACGCGTACAATACGCTTTAAAAATCCCAATTACATCTCCAATTTTTGTTGGAGCTACACCTAAACCTGTGCATGTTCCTGCTGTTACCGTATTTGAAGAAGTTACAAATGGATAAGTTCCAAAATCGATGTCTAACAATGTACCTTGCGCACCTTCGGCTAAAATTGTTTTTCCAGCTTTCATTGCGTCGTTGATATACTGCTCAGAATCTACGGCTTTTAAACCTCTTAGGGTTTCAATACCTTCAAAAAATGCAGCTTCTAACTCTTCTACGTTGTACTCAAAGTTTGGATAATGGTTTAACATATCTACATGCTTCGCTTTAAGTGCATTGTATTTATCCATAAAGTTATCCATCAAGATATCTCCAACCCGCAAACCATTTCTTCCGGTTTTATCCATGTAAGTCGGACCAATTCCTTTCAGCGTAGAGCCAATCTTATTTTTTCCTTTAGCAGCTTCTGACGCAGCATCTAACAAACGATGTGTAGGCAAAATTAAATGTGCCTTTTTAGAAATTAATAAACGAGATTTATAATCGATATTAAACGGCGCTAATTTTTCTAGTTCTTTTTGAAAAATAACAGGATCAATCACTACTCCGTTTCCAACAAGGTTCAGCGTATCTTCTCTAAAAATACCTGATGGTATCGTGTGAAGAACGTGTTTTATTCCTTCGAACTCTAACGTATGACCAGCATTTGGTCCTCCTTGAAAACGTGCAATAATATCGTATTTCGGGGTTAAAACATCAACGATTTTTCCTTTTCCTTCGTCTCCCCACTGTAATCCTAAAAGTACATCTACTTTCATGCTAATTTGCATTTAAATAATTAAGCGCTTCTTCATTAGAAGCGCAGATATTGAATATTGAATCTAATTTTGAGATGTGAAATAGTTTTTCAACACCTTTTGAGTTCTCACTGAACACAAGTTCTCCACCCTTTGATCTAATTTTAGAAAAGAGTTTTAAGAAAAGATTGAGTCCGCTTGAATTAATATGTTCTAGTTTATTGAGATTAAAGATAAATTTTAAAGACCCACCTTCTATCTTTTGCTGAATTTGAGCATTCACAGTATCGAAATCAGTATCTGACAAAATTTTTCCTTCAAAAAAGAAGCACTGCACATCCTTCGGATGCTTTTCTATTTTTGAAATTAAACTCACGCTTTACTCTTCTTCTGGTTTTTCGTTTTTTACCCCATAAAAGTAAAGACTGTGGTGTTTAATTTTTACACCAAAAATTTCTTCTACTGTTGCTTTTATGGCTTGTATACGTGGATCGCAAAACTCAATTACTTCTCCTGTATCGGTACAAATCATATGATCGTGCTGCTTATAGCCGTGTGCTTTTTCAAATTGGGCAATATTCTTTCCAAATTGATGCTTACGTACTAAATTACACGCCAATAAAAGTTCTATGGTATTGTAAAGTGTAGCTCTTGATACGCGATAATTTTGATTTTTCATTTTAATGTAGAGCGATTCCACATCAAAATGTCCGTCATAACCATACACTTCTCCAAGTATAGCAAAGCGCTCAGGAGTTTTCCTGTGACCATTCTTTTCAAGATAGGCAGAAAAAATATCCTTTACCGTTTCCTGTATATTTTGCATGCACTTGTTATTAAGTAACAAAAGTAATACAAGAAATTAAATAAGCTACCGAAATTGTGTTGATTTATACACGACATTTCAACATTTGAAATATGCTGCATATATTTTACCTTAAAATCAAAATGCCAACAAGAAAATGGCAACAACGGCTACAACTAAGCCTGTTGTTTTTAACGGAGTTAGCTTCTCTTTAAAGAAGAGTAATCCTAAGAAAAAAGAACCCAACACAATACCAACATTATTAAACGCGTAGGTGGTTGAATCTTCTAAAAGCGGACTTCTCAGTGCTTCTATCAAAAAGTAAATAGAAAAATAATTGGGTACACCTAGCAAAATTCCGGCCCACACATTTTTTAGTTCAAAGTTCATTTTCCCTTTCAATAATTGAACAAGTAAAACCAACACTCCAATTGTGCCAGCTACACCAAATGCAAAACCTGAAAACAATCCGGGAGAAAGACTTTCTAGCTGATTTTTTTCTACATAATTCAATAATAAATCTAACGATCCACTTCCTAAAAAGAGAACAAACAGCCAAATTACATTCTTATTCTTCTCTGTGTTTGATTTTTTATAACTAATTAGAATTACGCCGAGAATTGCCAAAACAACTCCAATAATCTTCAGTAAATCATAACTTTCATTATACAATAAAATTGCAGCTACAACCGGTATTGCTAAACTCATTTTTACAACAACAGAGGTTACACCTATTCCATTTTCTTGCGAGCTCTTGGCCATTAAATTGAATAAAGAGATAAACAATACACCTACAATTAAGGTAAAATAAATCCAATTATGATCTGCTTGAGCATCTAATTTTAGATCATTACTAAATAAAGAAAAACCAATCGTAAAAGCTACGGCATAGTTCACTACTATTGCTTGAAAAGTATTGATGTTGTACTTCTTGAACATCCTAAAAATGACCAAGATTAACGTTGAAGTAAGAATACTTAAAAGAAGATAAATCATTTATTTTTTATTCGTGTAAGTTGGTCTGCCGTATATGTAGGTTCAATTATTTCTGTTCTCCCTGAAATTTTTGGTGCTTTTACACCTGTTCCAAAACGAGTGTTTCCGGTTAGTATGCGAGCTTCGTCCCACAAATTGTATTCAATAAAACGTTCTAAAGTATATTTTCCACCTTCAACAAAAACACTAGTCTTTTCGTTTTCATATATAACCATAAGCATTTCGCGAACATTAAAAGAAGAAAGAGGAACAAAAACAGTATGCGGTAATGTGGGAACCAAGGTGTTGCTTTTCACAAAAACGGTTGTAGGTAATCCGTCTGTATATACCTTAAAATCACCCTTGCTTTTAAAGTCTGGATCAACCACATAACGGTGCGGATTTTTGCCTTTTACTTCTCTAACGGTTAAACTTGGATTATCATTTACTATGGTTTTCCACCCTACAAGAATGGCTTGCTCTTCGCTTCGCCATTGGTGCACCAATTGTTTGGTTTCGGGCTGTGTAATCCAGTTAATACCTGGTTTTCTTTCTTGCTCTTCCCTATCTATAAAACCATCTAAGGTTTGCGCCCACTTTAAAATAACAAAAGGTCTTTTCTTCTCGTGATAGGTGAAAAAACGTTTATTTAGTGCTCTACACTCATTTTCTAACAGGCCGACTTCAACATCTACTCCTGCCCTTTTTAGTCGCTCTATACCTTTCCCAGAAACTTCTGAGAAAGTGTCTAAACAACCAATTACACAGCGTTTAAAGTTATGTTTAACAATTAAATCTGCACAAGGTGGAGTTTTTCCAGTATGCGCACAGGGTTCTAATGTAACATATATGATAGCTTGCGATAGCACTGATTTATCTTCCACGCTATTCACAGCATTTACTTCTGCATGTGCTTCGCCATGTTTTTGGTGATAGCCTTGGCCAATAATTACATTATTGTAAACAATTACAGCTCCAACCATAGGGTTAGGCGCAGCGTATTGATTTCCCTTTTTGGCTAATGCAAGCGCATAATGCATGTATTCCTCGTCAGACATAACGCAAATATAATTGAGAACTTAATGCTACGCACGCCTACCCAAAATTGTTTTTAACCAAATTGAGGTTTCAAAGCAACAAAGTTGCCGTTTCTTTCTGGGTTAGCATTAAATTAAAAAAAAAAGACAAAGAAGTAAATACAAACATTCCATGTAAACTACTCAAATCCGTTTTTACAAATAGTTGCACAGTATTTTAAATAAATAGTATATTTAAGCAATGAAAAATTTCGACTAAATTAAAATAAAAAGGTATTAACTGCTTATTATCGACTACGGAATTGATTTTGTCGAGATATTAATAAAATAAATAAAAAGCTATTACAGTTATATAGTTAATTAGTTAACTATATCCAGTTGTTGCCAGTAATTAAAAAGAATATATGGAATCATCAAAACTTCATAATGTAATATATGATGCAGTTCAAGAAGAAACTGAATCAAAGCTGACTAATAAGATTAATACTTTAGTTACACAAATTCAGCAAAATCAAGCACCGCAAATAGAAAAAACTGTTAGTGAAATTGAGGAAAGTTTATCGCATTCTATTACCCTACTTGCCATGTCCTCAATGTTAGCAAACATTAAGATATGATTAGTAAAATTATTTTGATGACATTTTTGACCGCTACAGTTACTTCAGTCAATGGGCAAGAATTCTATGATACCCTTCAAACTGAAGCAAACCGAAAATACGACTGTACATTCAATTATTATGACATAGACAGTTTAAGTCATGTATTCTTTGAGTCTGGAAATGTAAAAATGCAAATTGATAGCTCTGCAGAATATCAAGTTATGTTCTCTGAATCAAATTCTTGGTGCAGTGGACCCAATTGTGTTGATCAAATCTTTCAATTAAAGACTGGTAATGAGTATAATGAAACTGTTACTGAAGAAGGGTTGGCTCAGTTTAGTATTCCGAAGAAAAAACACTTCAATTGCTCAAAAATCTTTAGCGGAGTTGATCTAATTAAAAAATTAGAAATAAATTTGAATGATACCCTCTTCAATTACTTTCCATCCATTGTAAATAATCAAGATGAGTACAATGGAAAATGGACAGTATTTTCAAATGAAACATATTTAATTTTCAGACTTGTTACTGTTTACATTGGTAATAGCAGTTGGGGCTCTGAAGAATATATTTATTTGAAAAAAGTTAAATAACAATTGTTGAAAAAACCTAAACTGCATTAAAAAGCAGTGTAGCAAGACCCTTGTATTCTACTTTGTGGAAACCAGAATTAATAATTAAGTTTAATAATTAGTTGTTTATGAGAAAAATAAAACTTTTTGGAATACTTCTGTTTTACCTATGTTTGTCATGGGTTTGTCGAAGCCAAGAATACAACGTTGGTATTGAGTTGGGTGTTATCTAAGACTTCAGACTAAACAATCAAGCTGTTAACCTCAACGGCCTATTCGAGTTCCGACCTGCGAATGCATTTTTTTCAATAAATACTAACCCTGGTATAATTGTGATCCAGAAAGGCTCAATAATTGGATCGTTTCCATTGTTTATGAAGTTTATTATCGGCGATAAATTTAAACTCTGTCCTAAATTGGGTGCTTTTTATTGGACTAATCGCAGATGGGGTTTAACAGGAGGATTTAATTTTGAAGTCCTTTTTAAAGAAAAGCTGAATCCTTTTTTGAGCGCTGATTACATAAAGGGTTATTACAAAGAGCAAATACCTTCTCATTTTAGCGGTAGCTCAACTTCACTTGATTCGTTCGGAATTTTACAGCTGTCAATTGGATTCAAATATCGCCTTAAATAAGTCAGTTATGAAATGTGAAAACAAAACATTCTGTTTTTTTCATGGGCGAAGTTCGTAGAATTAGAAAAATAGAACTGTATAGGCCAAAGTGGTAAATCACCGATTTGACTTTCTTTGAAGATAAAAACTAAATGCAGTGAGTTGGACTGTGGCAAATTGGAAAATCCTTAACTTAATGGTTCGTCTATCAATACATAAATTTAGTATTGACAACAAAAAAAATAAAAAATTTACGAACGTATTTTAAGATAGCAAAAGTCGAAATAAATCCAAAGCCAACTACAGATTGGTCTACGCTAAAAAATAAAAAACTCTATTCAAAGTCCTCTCTAGACTTTAGCAAAGAATTAAAACAAAAAGAAACTCAGAAAATCAATCGACTTATTATTTTTGTAGGTATAAAATTGGTAACACATGAAAATTCTTTTATCCCCAGCAAAATCGTTAGACTTCTCTCGTAACTTCGAAACACCAGAAATTTCGGTAGCTACCTTTATTGAAGAAGCGAATTATCTGGCCAAAAAAATGGGTAAATTGAGTGCCAAGAAAATTGCTGAGTTAATGCATTTATCTCCTCAATTGGCCGATCTAAACTATGAACGTTATCAAAACTGGGTGAGTCCAACAGAAAAATCAGAGGTAGCTATACCTGCTTCTTTTGCTTTTACAGGAGAAGTTTATAAAGGACTTGAAGTTGAAACATTAACACAAACGGAACTTCAAAAAGCGCAAGACGATTTAAGAATATTATCTGGCTTATACGGTTTACTAAAGCCTTTAGACCTTATGTATCCATATCGTTTAGAGATGGGCACACGTTGGGATATCACACCGAAAACTAAAAACCTTTATCAGTACTGGGGAGATAAAATTGCAAAGTCGCTCAATACTGAAACGAAAGAAAACGAAGTAATAATAAACTTAGCTTCCAACGAATATTTTAAAGCTGTAGATAAAAAAACAATAAAACCCAGAATTATTACTCCAACTTTTAAAGAGTTAAAAGGAGACCAATACAAGGTAGTAATGATGTATGCTAAACACGCTAGAGGAACAATGGCGAGAGATATTATAAAGAACAACTACCAAAACGCAGAAGATTTAAAAGGCTACAACGTTGATGGATATTCTTACAACGAAAGTTTGTCTACCGAAAATGATTGGGTATTTGTAAGATGATTTTGATTTTAGACTAAGTTAATTTCATAATCATGAAAATCTGCGGACTAAATATCGCGAAATAAATCGTGAAGTATTGAAATCCAACTCCAAAAAGAGAACACTTAATCCTTCTTCAACTTCTCTAAGGCGAACATTTCATCTCGCAATCTTGCAGCTTCTATAAAATCTAAAGATTTTGCAGCTTTTTCCATTTTCTTTCGGGTAGCCTTAATTGTTTTTTCGAGCTCTTCTTGACTCATCATTTGCACTACTGGATCAGCAGCAATTCCAGCTTCAATATTGTCCTCGTTAGCTGTGTATGGATTAGATCCGTCGCCATCTGCAACCTTAGTTTGTTTGAGAATTTGCTCATGCGAACGAATAATGTTTTTCGGAGTAATACCGTGTGCTGTGTTGTATGCTTCTTGTATACTTCGTCTTCTAGCGGTTTCGTCAATTGTTTTTTGCATGGAGTCAGTAATTTTATCTGCATACATAATTACCATTCCGTTTGTATTTCTGGCTGCTCTACCCGCTGTTTGAACCAAAGATCTTTCATCGCGTAAGAACCCTTCTTTGTCGGCATCTAAAATGGCAACTAAACTAACTTCTGGTAAATCCAAACCTTCTCGTAAGAGGTTTACGCCAATCAATACATCAAACTCGCCCAACCTCAAATTCCTAAGGATATTTACTCTGTCTATAGTTTTTACGTCAGAATGGATATAATTACACTTCACTCCCATTCTATCGAGGTATTTTTGCAGTTCTTCTGCCATTCTTTTTGTAAGTGTAGTACAAAGTACACGTTCATTTACGGCAGAACGCTTATGTATTTCTTCTATTAAGTCGTCTATTTGATTCAAACTTGGTCGCACTTCAATGATTGGATCCAACAATCCTGTTGGCCGAATAACTTGCTCAACCACAACACCTTCTGATTTCTCTAACTCATATTCTGCGGGTGTAGCAGAAACATATAAAGTTTGACCTTGCATGCCTTCAAACTCGTCAAATTTTAGAGGTCGGTTATCCATAGCAGCCTGGAGTCTAAAACCATACTCAACTAAGTTTATTTTACGTGCTCTATCTCCTCCGTACATTGCTCTTATCTGAGGCACGGTAACATGACTCTCATCTACCATCATCATAAAATCATCTGGAAAATAGTCGAGTAAGCAGAAAGGCCTTGAACCTGGTTTTCTTTTATCAAAGTAGCGCGAATAATTTTCGATTCCCGAGCAATAGCCTAGTTCTCGCATCATTTCCATATCAAAAGTAGTACGCTCTTCTAATCGTTTTGCTTCTAAGGGCATTTTCCGATTATTAAACGCATCTACTTGAATCGTTAAATCATCTTGGATCTGAAAAATGGCTTCTTTTACTGCATCGGGCGAACTAACAAAAATATTTGCTGGATAAATTTTAATTTGCTCATAGCTTTCAATTTCTGTACTATTCTCAGGATCAATTGCAGCAATTTTCTCTATTTCATCTCCCCAGAACTCAATGCGTAAGGCATGATCTGCATAGGCGAGGTAGATATCTACAACATCTCCCTGAACTCTAAAACTACCGCGTTTAAACTCTGCTGTAGTTCTAGCGTATAAACTCTCAACTAGTCTAAACAGAAATTTATTTCTAGAAACCACATCGCCCACACGTACATCTAAAATACTTGAAGCAAATTCGTTTGGGTTTCCCATACCGTAAATACACGAAACAGATGAAACTACAATAACATCTCTCCTTCCCGATAATAAAGATGAGGTTGCCGATAGTCTTAATTTCTCAATCTCATCATTTATTTGAAGGTCTTTTTCAATAAATGTATCCGTAGTTGGCAAATATGCTTCGGGTTGGTAGTAATCGTAATAAGAAACAAAATACTCTACCGCATTTTCTGGAAAAAACTGTTTAAATTCTCCATATAACTGTGCAGCAAGCGTTTTATTATGCGATAAAATTAAGGTTGGTCGGTTTGTTTGTGCAATAACATTTGCCATGGTAAATGTTTTTCCTGACCCCGTAACCCCAAGAAGTGTTTGATGGTGTGCACCCTCATTCATCCCCTCCACTAGCTTTTTAATAGCTTGTGGTTGATCTCCGGTAGGCTTAAAATCTGAAACTAATTTAAAATCCATTACAACTGTATTTACTTTACAAATATAGAATTTACATCCTCCAATTTGAACAGCAAAAAACGAAATAAGTTCAGTGCAAACAACATCCGATTTAATATTAACGTTACTTAACAAGATAAACTCTTATTTTTGCAAGCAATGAATACGCAGAAAATAATTTTTACGCTTACTACACTAATACTTTTGGTGTTCACTTCTTGCTCTGATTTTAACCAAATTGTTAAAGGAGATGATTATGACCAAAAGTTAACCAAAGCTGAAGCCTTGTACGAAGAAGCCGTTTCTAAAAGAAAATTAAAAGAAGGAGAGTTAGTTGAAAAAGGATTTGCACAATACGGCAGAGCAATCACACTTTACGAGCAAATTTATCAACGTTTTCCTAGAGATGGAAAAGGAGAGTTGAGTTATTATAGAATGGCGCAATGTTATTACGCTGCTGGCGATTATTATTTAGCTGGTTACTATTACAATAATTTTGTTGCCCGTTTTCCTTTCAGCACAAAGGCAGAAGAGTGTTTGTTTATGACAGCAATGTGTTCTGTAAAACTATCTCCTGAAGAATCTTTGGATCAGGAAGAAACAGAAATTGCTATAAATGATTTTCAACTCTTTGTTGATCGCTACCCAGAAAGTAAGTTGGTAGACTCCTGCAACCAGTACATGGATAAATTGCGCTACAAAATAGAAACGAAAGAGTATAATTCCGTTATGCTTTACAGCAGAATGGAAAGATACAAAGCTGCTGATGCTTCTGCAACTACGTTTTTAGAGCTTTATCCGCAAAGTAAATATGCCGAGGAAATACAATATGTAAGGATGAAAAACTTGTATATCTTAGCTACCAAAAGTATTTTTTCAAAACAAAAAGAACGTTTTGAAAAAGTGTTAGAATATTACACCATATTTTCAAATAAGTACAAAGAATCTGATTACCTTAAACGTATACAAAGTTATTACGAAAAAGCCGGAGAACAACTTTTGTTAGTAGACGAAAAACAGGCCTATTTTGAGCTTTTGAGAGCCTATGATAAAGCCCAACTCAACTCGAAAACTAAAAAAATCATCTATCTTGAAGATACATTAGAAAGATATCGTAACTTTGTAACCCAATTTCCTGAATCTGAATATTTGAAAAAGGCAAACGACCTAGGTCAAAAGGCAGAAAAAGAATTGGGAAAATTACAGGATAAAGTATAATTATGAGCTTTAAAAACAGTACCGCAGAAAGAACAACGATTACTAGAAACACTCTTGATCTAGAAAAATCTACAAGCAACATTTACGAATCTATCGTAATGTTAGCAAAGCGTTCTAATCAGTTAAATGTAGAGTTGAAAGAAGAACTGACAAGAAAGTTAGCTGAATTCGCTTCTTCTACAGACAACTTAGAGGAGATTTTTGAAAACAGAGAACAAATCGAAATTTCAAAATTCTACGAAAAGCTTCCAAAACCAGTTGCTATGGCAATTAAAGAGTTGGAAGAAGATAAAATTTACCAACGTAAATTAGAAGATTAATTCTTGCCATGCTACAAGGAAAAAAAATTCTCCTTGGTATAACTGGCGGAATTGCAGCATACAAAATTGCCTTTCTCATAAGGCTATTGAAAAAATCGGGGGCTGATGTCAAATGTATTATGACGTCAGCCTCTGCTGATTTTATTACTCCGCTTACTGCAGCTACACTTTCTAAAAATCCAGTTCACCTTAATTTTTGGAACAAAGATAATGGAGAATGGACGAATCATGTTGATTTGGGCATGTGGGGAGATGTATTTCTCATTGCACCTTTAACTGCAAACACACTTTTTAAACTAACAAATGGGTGTTGTGATAATCTATTGACTGCTACTTACCTATCCGCTAAATGTCCGGTTATTGTAGCACCAGCCATGGATTTAGATATGTATGCACATGCTGCAACGGAAAGAAATCTAACCCAACTCGAAAAAGACGGTGTAAAAGTTATACCAGCTCAAAGTGGAGAGCTAGCTTCTGGATTAGTTGGAAAAGGGAGAATGACCGAGCCAGAAGATATCCTAAAATTTCTAGAATATCATTTTGAGAAAGAATCTAGTCTATCCAACAAAAAGTATTTGATTACAGCTGGCCCAACCTATGAGGCTATTGACCCAATTCGTTTTATTGGTAATCATTCTACTGGAAAAATGGGTATGGCTTTAGCACAAAGTTTACTCGACCGCGGTGCGCAGGTAACACTGGTCTTGGGTCCAACAAAAGAAACACTAACACACCCAAACCTGAAGACGATTCATATAAAATCCGCAGATGAGATGCTCACTGCTGTCAAAGAAAATTGGTCGGTTATGGACGGTGGAATATTTTCTGCTGCTGTTTCCGATTACAGACCAAAGCAAGCTGCAGATCAAAAAATAAAAAAGAAAAGCGACGAGTTGACCTTAACCTTGGTGAAAAATCCAGATATATTGTTTTGGGCTGGAAGCGTAAAAAAATCAACCCAAACTTTAATCGGTTTTGCGTTGGAAACAAATAATGCGCTTGAGCATGGCGCAAAAAAGCTTGAGAAAAAGAATTTAGACGCAATTGTTATTAATACGCTAGAAGATAATGGGGCTGGATTTGGTTATCCTACAAATAAGGTTTCAATTCTAGATAAACACAATAATTTTCATAAATTTGAGTTGAAGTCTAAAACCGAAGTTGCAGAAGATATTGTACACTTTATGATGCACCAATTATGATTCAAAAATTAATAGTATTTCTATTTTCTACGGCACTCTATTTCACCAGTTTTTCTCAAGAATTAAACTGCGAAGTTTCTATCGTTACCAATCCAAATTTAGATGTAACTAGTGTAGAACAAGACATTTTTAGAGAGCTTGAACAAACGATATATGAGTTCATGAATAATACGGCATGGACAAAAGATGAGTTTGAGGTAGAAGAAAGAATTAATTGTGTTGTTCAAGTACAAATCAATTCTATACCATCGCCAGGTAGATATGAGGCCAATCTTCAAATACAAAGTACACGACCCGTTTACAATTCTACTTACAACACCTCTTTATTCAATTTTATAGATGAAGACTTTAATTTCGCCTATGCCAGAAATGCTTTATTGGTATATGCACCTACCGAATTCAGAGATAATTTAACTTCCTCACTTGCCTTCTATGCCAATATTATTCTAGGGTACGATTACGATAGTTTTTCGTTAAAAGGAGGAACACCTTATTTTGAAATAGCACAAAACATTGTAACCTTAGCACAATCGTCTGGAGGTTCTGGTTGGTTGTCAAATTCACGCGGAAGAAATAACAGATATTGGTTAATTGACAATATTTTACAACCTCAATTTGAACCTTTACGTATACTTTACTACGACTACCACAGACAAGGGTTGGATAATTTGTACAACAACAAAGAAAACGCAAGAACTGCATGCTACAAAGCATTAGAAAATTTAACCAAAGTGCATCAAGCCCGACCAGGAGCGATGAATACGGTGATTTTTGCTAAAATGAAATTAGAAGAATTAAAAGGTCTTTACATAGATGCCGAAGTAAAAGATAAAAACAACGTTATCAATTTGCTTAAACGAGTAGATCCGGCAAATTCGAGTAGATATCAGGAAATTTTAAACGGGTAATGCTAAAAAAACTTACTGTTCAAAACTTTGCATTAATCGAAAATGCACAGCTCGCTTTTCATCCAGGCTTTACGGTAATAACCGGAGAAACAGGTTCTGGTAAATCTATTTTACTAGGCGCACTCTCTTTAATTTTAGGAGAAAGAGCAAACTACGGTGTAATCAGAGATGAGAAACAAAAAACAATAGTAGAAGCAACTTTTGATGTTTCTAATTACCGTTTTCAATCTTTTTTTGAACAAGAAGATTTAGATTACTCTGAAGAAACAATTATACGAAGAGAAATATCTGCTGCAGGTAAATCAAGAGCTTTTATAAACGATACCCCAGTGCAACTCTCGCTGCTAAAACAGCTGACAGAAAAACTGATTTATATTAACAGTCAGCACAACACACTTGCCCTTAAAACAGCTGCTTTTCAACTCGATGTTTTAGATACGCTATGCAACACAAACGAGCTTAAGGCCAAGGTAGAACAAGCATATCGGACTTGGAAAAACAAGCAAAAAGAACTTGTTACTACAAAAAGTAATTTAAGTGAACAGCTCAAAGAAAACGACTTTAATCTTTTTCAATTAGAGGAATTAGAGCAGTTACACATAGAAAAAACAGACTACGACAAGTTACAAGTAGACTTAAATAAGTTTGAAAATGCAGAAGAATTAGCCAGTGCATTTACAGCTATCAATAATGCAATTCATTCAGAATCTGGAATGCTCTCGTCGCTTGTTACACTTTCTAAACATTTTTCTGGTTTAAGCGAAAAAGATGTACAACTTAAAGAATTGTTTGAGCGACTGCAATCAGTTAAAATTGAATTAGACGATATCGGTTCTTCCGCAGAGCAAAATTTAGAGGACATAGAAATTGATCCAAAAGAATTAGAAGAACTTACTTTAAAAGTAGACAGATACAATGCTTTATTAAAAAAGCATAACGCAAATAATCAAGAAGAATTAAAAGAGATATGTTTAGCGCTTTCTGGCAAAACAAACTCTGTTGATTCGCTTCAAGAACAAATTAGCCAACTTGAAAGTGAACTCAAAGAAATAGAAAATGTGGCAGTGCAAAGTGCCCAACAACTTTCTGCTAAACGAAAGGCAAAAGCACCAGCGGTAGAGCGAAAAATAGTAGCACTTTTGGAAGAAATAAAATTAAACCGAAGTATTTTTTCTTTTGATTTTGAAGAACAAGCTTTGAAATCTAATGGAATTGATGCAATTCGTATTTTGTTTACACCCAACAAAGGATCCGCTCCGCAACCCATAGATAAGGCAGCATCTGGTGGAGAGTTAAGTCGTGTTATGCTTGTACTGCAATCTTTACTATCTGAAAAGAAGAATTTACCTACCTTAATTTTTGACGAAATTGATTCAGGAGTTTCTGGTGAGGTTGCAGAAAAAATAGGACTCCTTTTAAACGGAATGGGTAAAAACATGCAGCTCTTTGCTATTACTCACCTACCGCAAGTAGCAGGAAAGGGAAATCACCATATTTTAGTAGAAAAGAAAGATAAAAACAGTATAACCAATACTACGTTAACCGCTATACACGACGAAAAAAGAATAAAAGAAATTGCTAAGCTCATGAGTGGTGTTGAGATATCTGACGCTGCTCTAGAGAATGCAAAAAAGTTAATGGAACAATAGCATGGAAAGAAAATTAATTACAACGGGTTTAGCTTTTGTAAGTGTAGGAATTGCTCTGGGAGCTTTTGCTGCTCACGGTTTAAAAACAAACGGAGTGCCTACAGACAAAATAGAATCTTTCCAAACAGGAGTGCGCTATCTTTTTTACTCGGGCTTTGGTTGTTTAATACTTGCAGCCCTTCAAGAAAAATTTGACTTTATGTTCAACACCCAATACAGACAAATACTTTGGGGTACTTTATTTTTCTCGATCTCTATTTTTACACTTGTTTTGCTGCCTTTATTTGGAATAAATACACCTAAATTCATCGGTCCGATTACCCCAGTTGGAGGAATACTTATGTTTATAGGTTGGTTTAGTATCTTAGTAAAATACATTCGCAGTTAAACAAGGCTAACCCTACTTAACTTACTAACTTTTTTCAACTTAGAAGCCAAGCACTTCAGATACACATTTTTCAGAAGTTGAAAACTTACTGTTTTCAGTAATAAATTGTTGAAAATGTTCCTGTAAATAACATTCATTTTATACATATTACCGTAACTTTGTATCTTAATCAAAAAGCGAGAGCTACAAAAAAAGTTTTATGGACGAATTCGGTAAGAGAGGTAAAAACGCCAATTTGAAAGATTCTATCGGTTTAGAAAACCTAGGAAACGTATTCTGGAATTTGTCTCCGGCAGAGTTAGTAGAAGATACTATCATCACAGGCCAAGGAGTATTAACAAATACTGGAGCATTAGCAATTGAAACAGGTAAATTTACAGGAAGATCTCCTAAAGATAGATTTGTAGTTTGCGATGCAAAAACTGAAAACACTGTTTGGTGGGGAGATATCAACATCAAATTTACAGAAGAAAAGTTTGACGCGCTTTACAACAGAATGAAAGCGTATTTAACAGGTAAAGATGTTTATGTAAGAGATGCGTATGCATGTGCAGACGACAATTACCGATTAAACTTAAGAGTGACTACAGAATTTCCATGGTCAAATATGTTTGCATACAACATGTTCTTGCGTCCAACAGACGAGGAAATTGAAAACTTTGATGCAGAATGGAATATTGTTTGTGCTCCAGGTTTTGAAGCAGAAGTTGAAATTGATGGAACACGTCAATCAAATTTCGCTGTAATCAACTTCACTAAGAAAATGATTATTATCGGTGGTACAGGATATACAGGAGAAATCAAAAAAGGTATTTTCTCTGTATTAAATTACGTTTTACCACAAGAGCGTGATGTACTTTCTATGCACTGCTCTGCTAACATTGGAAAAGACGGAGATACGGCAATTTTCTTTGGCCTTTCTGGAACAGGAAAAACAACTTTATCATCTGATCCAAACAGAAGATTAATTGGAGATGACGAACACGGTTGGGCAGATGGTTCTGTTTTTAACTTTGAAGGTGGTTGTTATGCTAAAACAATCGACTTATCACAGGAGAAAGAACCGCAAATTTACGATGCAATTAAGTTTGGTGCAATCTTAGAAAACATAGGTTTTCAAGAAGGCGGACACTCAATTCCAGATTACACGGATGATTCTACAACACAAAACACGCGTGTTTCTTATCCAATACATCACATAGATAACATTGCTGTTCCTTCTGTTGGAACAACACCAAAAAATATTTTCTTTTTAACTGCAGATGCATTTGGAGTTTTACCTCCAATCTCTAAGTTAACTACTGGTCAGGCTATGTATCACTTCATTTCTGGCTATACTGCTAAAGTTGCAGGTACAGAAGCTGGTATAACAGAACCACAAACAGCATTTTCTGCTTGTTTTGGAGCACCATTTTTACCGTTACATCCAACAAAATATGCTGAGATGTTAGGTAAGAAAATGGAAGAAAACAACGTGCAAGTTTGGTTAATCAACACAGGTTGGTCTGGCGGAGCTTACGGTACCGGAGAGCGCATTAGCTTAAAGTACACAAGAGCCATGATTACATCTGCTTTAGAAGGTAAATTAAATAATGTTGAATTTGAAAACCATGAGATTTTTGGATTAGCAATGCCAAAAGAATGTGAAAACGTTCCTACGGAAATTTTATCTCCAAAAAATACTTGGGCAGATAAATCAGCTTATGATACAAAAGCAAGTGAATTAGCTGATGCATTCGTAAACAACTTTAAAAAGTTTGAAGAACACGCGAACGAAGAAATTATGGCTGCAGCGCCAAAGTCTTTAGTGAAGTAAGTTCAAATTAAATAATTAGAAAAAGCTCAATCGTAAGGTTGGGCTTTTTTGTTTGTCCTCCTTTCCTAAATGAGGTGGATTTAGCGCAATGCAATGGAGCTAAAGACGGAGGATTGAAACAGAGTTTGTTCTGAAAAGTTAACCGTAATTCTAATACAAATAAATTTACGCGAATTGACTACGCTCAAATAGCATCCTCCGACTTTTATTCAGATAAATCTTCATAAAACCCGCCTCCTTCAAAGAAGGAGGACAAAAAAACTCGTTCCAACTAAATGAAACGAGTTTTAAAATTTTAATATTTGGAAGTATTAAATCTACTTCTTAAACTCCATTAATGTTTTCTCAATAATGGCTACACAATCCATTAATTGCTCTTCTGTCATTACTAATGGCGGAGCAAAACGAATAATGTTTCCGTGTGTTGGCTTAGCTAATAAACCGTTATCTCTCAACTTCATACAAATATTCCAAGCTGTTTTAGAATCTTCTGTATCGTTTATCAAAATTGCGTTTAGCAAACCTCTACCTCTTACAGAATTTACCAAATCAGTTTTAGCTATTATTTTGTTCATTTCTGATCTAAACAATTCGCCTAATTTTCTTGCATTTTTAGCCAAGTGTTCATCTTTCACAACTTCTAAAGCAGCAACCGCAACTTTAGCTGCAACTGGGTTTCCTCCAAACGTAGAACCGTGCTGACCAGGCTTAATGACCATCATAATTTCGTCATTCGCTAAAACGGCAGAAACAGGATATGCTCCACCTGACAATGCTTTACCTAAAATTAAAATATCTGGTCTACTGTATGTTGGAGCTTGTTGCTCACATTTATTATCGCAAGAACAATCTCCACAAACTGCTAATAAACTACCTGTTCTAGCAATACCTGTTTGTACCTCATCTGCAATAAATAGCGTATTGTGCTTTGTACACAATTCTCTTGCTGTAGATAAGAAATTATCTCCTGGTACGTAAACTCCAGCTTCTCCTTGAATTGGCTCTACTAAGAAACCAGCAATGTTTTCTTGCTGTAATGCTTCTTCCAAAGCTGCAGTGTCATCGTAAGGTATTCTAATAAAACCTGGTGTGTATGGTCCAAAGTTTTTATTTGCATCTGGATCATTAGAGAAAGAGATAATTGTTGTAGTTCTTCCGTGGAAGTTGTTGTCACAAACAATTATTTTGGCATCATTCTCATTAATTCCTTTTTTCTCGTACGCCCACTTTCTACATAACTTAATTGCAGTTTCAACAGCTTCTGCTCCTGTATTCATTGGCAACACTTTATCAAAACCAAAGTATTCAGTTACATACTTTTCGTATGGTCCTAACACATCGTTATGAAAAGCTCTTGAAGTAAGTGTTAATGTCTGAGCTTGCTCGTTCATTGCGTCTACTATTTTTGGGTGACAGTGACCTTGGTTTACTGCAGAATAAGCAGAAAGAAAGTCGTAGTAGTGTTTTCCTTCAACATCCCAAACGTTCACACCTTCTCCTTTTGCAAGCACTACAGGTAGTGGATGGTAGTTATGTGCTCCGTATTTGTCTTCAATTTTTATTAAATCTTCAGAAGATAATTTTTCCATAGTTTCGTTCATCTAAAATAAATTTTAAGTAAAAAAAGTTCTACTCATCACGGAGAGCAGTCATCCTTTCCTCCTTGAAATTGGAGAGAAATCACCCATTCTTACAAATATATAAGGAATAGTTTAAAGCAAAAAGTGTTACAGGATTTATCTCTGTTTTTGAGATTTAATTTAGAATTATTCCAACTGATTAATTTTGCAAGTGCTTTTGTCTTGCAGCAAAAACTAGTTGCACTACAAATCTTGTTTTACGAGAAATCATTATCTTTAACCTAAATCAAAACGTTTTATAAAAGAAATTGATTACTTAATGAGTCTTTGCTTTTTACCATTTTACAATGCGTTGCTAGCAGAGAAAAAGATACTACATAAAACACGACGTTAGAAAATAGTAATAAAAGTGTGGTTGTTCTTAATAAAACTTGTTGCTTGATGAACTTAAAATAAATGATTTCACAAAATGTTTAACAGCTATTTTTATCGATGATCGTTATATTTTTACCGATAAGTATAAATACAACGGCTCAGCTCCAACTATATACAGAGGTAGTTAACGGTGGTGTAAGTTTTGAGAAGGCGACCTAAGAAGCCTTTGAAAGACTTAGTTGCACTTGGTTTTTACTGCTTAAACTAGAATGGATAGCAGGAAAACGTTCTTAAATTGATTATACACCGAGATTAGAAGTCAGTTTAATAAAATTGACAATAGTGAAGATATGTCAAATGGCTTTGAAACTTAAGTAGAATGTGAATTATGCAATTGTAACGATTAATTTTGCCTCAATAATACACCAATTTACTTCTGCAAAATCATACGAATTCTATATTTGAATTTCTTACATTAAATTAAATAAATCTTATTTTTTCTAATTTCTAATCTCCAATCTCTAATTATTATGTACTTTTGCGTCGTCGATAGTCGACACACATAAAAATTATTGAAACAATATTGGAATGTATTTAGCACCAGAAAAAAAAGCAGAAATTTTCGCAAAGCACGGAAAAGACGCTAAAAACACAGGATCTGCAGAAGGTCAAATCGCATTATTTACTTACAGAATCTCTCATTTAACAGAGCATTTAAAGAAGAATCGTAAAGATTACGCTACGCAAAGAGCACTTCAATTGTTAGTAGGTAAAAGAAGATCTTTGTTAGATTACTTAGTAAAGAAAGACATTACTCGTTATAGAGCAATTGTAAAAGAATTAGGATTAAGAAGATAATCTTAACACTTGCCAAAGTAATTTGGTATAAATTTATTAAAGGGGGGACAATCGATTTTTTTCGACTGTCCCCCTTTTTATTAAAAATTTGGTTTTATTAGTTTTAAGCTCAAAAACCAAAAGAAATTTGAAATAATATAAATATGAATATAGGAACAAAAAAAACCATCATTACTGGCGGTAAAGAGATTACTCTCGAAACAGGAAAGTTAGCCAAGCAGGCTGACGGTTCAGTAGTGTTACGAATGGGAGACACAATGTTATTGGCAACAGTAGTATCAGCTCCAGAAGCAAAAGAAGGAGTAGATTTTATGCCTTTAACAGTAGATTACAGAGAAAAATTTGCTGCTGCAGGTCGTATTCCTGGAGGTTTCTTAAGAAGAGAAGCGCGTCCAACAGACCACGAAGTATTGGTAATGAGATTAGTAGACAGAGCCTTACGTCCACTTTTCCCAGATGATTACCATGCAGATACTCAATTGATGATACAATTGATCTCTTATGATGGAATAAATCAACCAGATGCTTTAGCTGGATTCGCTGCTTCTGCTGCATTAGCTTTATCAGATATACCGTTTAACGGACCAATGTCTGAAGTAAGAGTTGCAAGAGTTAACGGTGAATTTATCCTTAATCCATCTAAAGAAGAAATTGATGTAGCTGATATGGATATCATGTTGGCAGGTACTGCTAAAGACATTAACATGTTGGAAGGTGAAATGCTCGAAGCTTCTGAAGAGGACATGATAGAAGTTATTAAACTCGGTCATGCTGCAATTAAAGAGCAATGTGCATTTCAATTAGAGTTTGCCAAAGAAGCAGGTAGAGAATTTCCAAAAAGAGAATACAACCACGAAACGCACAATGAAACTGTTGAAGCTAAAGTTAAAGAACTAGCTTACGACAAATGTGCAGACGTAGCACGTCAAGGTTTAGCTGATAAAGCTAAAAGAGCCGAACTTTTCGGAGCAATCAAAGAAGAAGTTAAAGCTCAATTTTCTGAAGAAGAGCAAGAAGAGTTTGGAGGATTAATCTCAGTGTACTTCAAAAAAACAATGAAGGAAGCCGTTCGTCACGTAATCTTAAAAGAAAGAATTCGTTTAGACGGTCGTAAATTCGAAGAAATTAGACCAATCTGGTCAGAAATTAATTATTTACCAATGGCACACGGTTCTGCTGTGTTTACTAGAGGTGAAACTCAATCTTTAACTACATTAACTTTAGGAGGGAAATTAGACGAGCAAATGTTAGACGGAGCAACTTTCCGTGGAACTGAAAAATTCATGCTTCACTATAACTTCCCTCCATTCTCAACAGGAGAAGCAAGACCAATTAGAGGTGTTTCTAGAAGAGAGATTGGACACGGAAATTTGGCTTTAAGAGCTATCAAACCGATGTTGCCAGAAGATAATCCTTACACAATTCGTTTAGTATCAGAAATTTTAGAATCTAACGGTTCTTCTTCTATGGCTACAGTTTGTGCTTCTACTTTAGCATTAATTGATGGTGGTATTAAAATGAAGGCTCCAGTTTCTGGAATTGCCATGGGATTAATCATTAATAAAGAAGGAGATTTCGCTGTATTATCTGATATTTTAGGAGATGAAGATCACTTAGGTGATATGGATTTCAAAGTTACAGGAACTGAAAAAGGAATCACAGCTTGCCAAATGGATATAAAAGTAGATGGTTTACCATATGAAGTTTTAATCCAAGCATTAATGCAAGCTAAAGACGGTAGATTGCACATTTTAGGTAAACTAAATGAAACATTGGCAGACTCTCCAAATGAGTTAAAACCAAACGCTCCACGTGTAGAATCATTCAAAGTTCCAAACGAATGTATTGGAGCAATTATCGGACCTGGAGGTAAAATTATTCAACAGATTCAAAAAGATTCTGGTGCAACAGTTACTATTGAAGAAGATGAAGCAACAGGAGAAGGAATTGTACAAATTCTTGCTACTGGTGCAGAACCAATGAAAATTGCTTCTGATGCTATTCGTTTAATCGCTTTCCCACCAACTGTAGAAGAAGGTGCAGAGTACGAAGGAAAAGTTAAGTCTGTACAAGCATACGGATGTTTCGTTGAAATTTTACCTGGAACAGATGGATTAATTCACGTTTCTGAGTTTGCTCACGAGCGTATTGCTAAGATGGAAGACGTAGCAAAAGAAGGAGATTTATTGAAATTTAAAGTTGTAGGAAGAGATCCTAAAACTAAGAAATGGAAATTATCTCGTAAAGTTTTGTTACCAAAGCCAGAGACTAAAGAAGCATAATATCTTTTTTATTTATAAAACATGCTCCCAATTGATGTACATCGGTTGGGAGTTTTTTAGACACTTAGATTTTTAGATACCTAGACAGCTAGACTTTGATATGTTAAATTTTTAAGACAGTAAAAAGTTTATAAAAAAACTACTTTGAGCAAGCGATAGTACAATATCTAACCTACAGTAACGGATACTGCGATGCATGGCAATAGCTCAAAAAAAAACGCTTATTAAGAAAATCTGCGGACTGAGTTTCTGACCTCAGTCAGAAGTATCGAAGTCAAACACTACGAAGCAAGTACGTGATTTACGAACAATAATCAAAAATTTATTTCGCGCTCTTATTTATATTAGCATTTCTTAACACCTCTAAGGTACTACTTTAACTATCTTACAATCATGAAACACTTACTTACCTCTCTTATATTAATAGTAACTCTTTTTTCTTGTTCGCAATCTAAAAACGATAAAACAGAAGCAGAAATACCAAGCGTTGAGCTCAAAACTAAAATTGTAGACTCATCCATAATCAAACATTTTGAGAAGGAAAATCACAGTAGAAAAAGTACTTCTATTGGCACTGTTTCTAACGGGAAATTAAAAAATGGAGCAATAATTCCTTTTAAAGGATCGAACTTCTCATATTTTGATACAACCAGTTATTTAGCAAACAGAGGGTTTGTAAATAGCGTAATAAAAGACGTTGTTTTAGCAACCTATAAAGAAATGAAAAACCTCTACCCCAATGATCACTTTTGCATAATGGAGTGCAGTAATAAACACGGTGGAGAAATAAAACCGCACAGAACACATCAGAACGGACTAAGCATAGATTTTATGGTTCCTAAAAATAAAAATGGTAAAAGATATTATGATTTAGATAATCTAGGTGCGCAACATTATTTACTTCAGTTTAATGATAAGGGACAATGGAAAGAAGACACAACAGTAACCATTGATTTTGAGAAAATTGCACAACACCTTCTTTTATTAGATAAAAATGCCAGAAAAAAAGGCTACAGAATAAGTAAAGTAATTTTAATGAAAGAATTAAAAGATGAACTGTACACTACTCCATCCGGTAAAAAAGTGAAAGAACAAAATATCTATATCACTAAAAACTTAAGCAAATTAATTAACCTTTTACACGACGAACACTACCACGTTGATTTTGAAAAACTGTAGATATTTTTAACTTTTTTGTAAAACGGTTTGGATTTTCATTAACTTTGAGTAATTAATATTTTACAAAATGCAAAAAGGAACAGTAAAGTTCTTTAATGAAACGAAAGGTTTTGGTTTCATTATAGACGAAGAAACAAAACAAGAGTATTTCGTTCACGTAAGTGGATTAATTGACGAAATCCGCGAAGGAGACAACGTTGAGTACGAAGTTACTGAAGGTAAAAAAGGATTAAATGCAGTGAACGTAAAAGTGAACTAAGAATAATATTTTTTTATTAAAGCGCAATCGAAAGGTTGCGCTTTTTTTATTTCCGAGACTCGCTTGCTTTTCTTACACTACCATACTTTAATAACAATTCATTAGCTTCTGAATATTCAATTCCTAAATTTTTCATCACCATTCTTGTTCCTCTATCCACCAATTTATCATTACTCAATTGCATGTCTACCATTTTGTTGCCCTTCACTTTCCCAAGCTTAACCATAACGGAGGTCGAAATCATGTTTAACACCAACTTTTGAGCAGTTCCAGATTTCATTCTTGTACTTCCGGTTACAAACTCGGGTCCAACTTCGGGTACTATTCCAAATTTGGCTAAGGCACTTAATTCGCTTCCCGGATTAGAAGTTACACCAGCCGTTAATGCACCAATTTCGTTTGCTTTTTTTATTCCTCCTAAAACATACGGAGTACTTCCCGAGGCAGCAATACCTACCAAGGTGTCTTTCTCTGAAAAATTATACTCTTGCAAGTCTTTCCAAGCTTGGTTTTCATCGTCTTCTGCAAACTCTACAGCGGAACGTATTGCGGTATCTCCACCTGCAATAATTCCAATCACTAAATCTGATGATACTCCAAAAGTTGGCGGACACTCAGATGCATCTACAACTCCTAATCTACCACTGGTACCAGCACCGATATAAAAAAGACGTCCACCAGCTTCCATCTTTTCATATAATTCATCAACAAATAATTGAATAATAGATAGTACCAATTCTACCGCATGTGCTACTTTTTGATCTTCGTTATTAATATTCTTTAATAAATCTAGTGTAGACATTTGATCCAAATGATCATATAAACTGTCTGATTCTGTAATCCGATTACTCATATCTATTATAAATTAAAAGCTCATCTACTCATTAATTAGCAAGTCATAACTCTTTGATTTAAACAGAGCTGTGCACGCACAGCGTAAACTACTCGTTTAAACACAAATAATTCTTGTATTATCAACAACTTATAAGGTATCAATCGAAACTAAAATATACCGTTTTTAAATCTCAACCGTTTAATAATGATAAAGAACCATTCAATCAATTGAATGTACGCATAACATTATTTCAAAATTTAGTACGCTATCTATTCGTAAATTTATAACGTAGTAAAACGAATTTGTTTCATTTTCGTTTGTTTTTGGTTTTTATTTGTCTACGGACACTAAGCTCAATCGAAAGATTGGGCTTTTTTTATCCCACCATTTTGTATCGCTTGAAAAAGGCTTCCCAATTCCAAATGAAATTCTGCATAACCTCATCCATTCTTTTTAAAAACAAAGGATTCGGACACTGCATATTTCTAAAGTAATCGTCTTGATATTCGTTTAAACGATACTTGTGAAACATAGCTTTAGACATTGAGTAGAGTACGTTTTTAGAAGGATGATTAACCTTACCCATAAAACTTTTGTAGGCTTCTAAATGCGTATAAAAATCACCTTCAGACATTTCAAATATCTCTGCAAACTTAGCACTTATTATGTCCTCTAAACGCGTAGACTGAACGGCATCAAAACTGTCTTCTAATAAGTTAAGGTTTCCAACAATAACAATCATAGTAAAATGTCCGTCATTCGTCTCACTTATATTTGGCACACTTACAAATGCCGGATCTTCTTTTATTAAAGCTGCAACTTCAACAAACCCTTTATCTATTACTTCTAACATAGCATTTACGAAAACGTTAGCTAACTGATTATCGGATAGTTTTCTTTTGAAAATTGTCTTTAACATTCCTTGCATAATGATTGGTGTTCTCATACAAAGTTAAGCCTCAGTAGAGATATTTAACAGTATGTGCATTTTTCGTTATTAACGAAGTTATCAACAAACTAAAATACCAAAGTGTGTTTTTCTGTTAATAAACTCATAATCAAAACTACTTTTAGACCTTTTAAAATAATTCGTATTGTTCTGAAAATTTTAAACTTTATTTTCGCCAATATGTTTAACGGTTACAAAGCATAATAAAAACATGAAATTAAGACAATTCGTTATCGCCGGAGTTATTTTATTATTACTCGGACTTATTTACATACCAATTTTAAAAAACGAAGCAAAAACTAAACCTGTAAAGCCAACAGAAAAAGTGGTTTATGTACCCGTTTTAAATGCAAAGAATATTCAACGTACAGAACGACTTGAAGCGTATGGACAAATTACTCCTAACCTACAGCTAGATGTTGTTTTTGAAGTTCAAGGTAAATTAAACCCTGGAAATAAAACGCTTAAACCTGGAGTAAATTTTAAAAAAGGAGACTTACTTTACAGTGTTGAAAGAATAGAGCAGCTCTACTCTATCTTTTCTAGAAGAACTGCCTTTGCGTCTCTTATTACAGCTATTCTTCCAGATTTAAATGTTGATTTTTCTGATCAATTTGAAAAATGGGAGTCTTTTGCGCTCTCAATCAATGAAAGTAATGAACTGCCTAAAATACCGACCTTTAATTCAAATAAAGAAAAACGATTTATTAGCAGTAAAAATATATTAAGTGAGTATTACGCCATCAAATCTCAAGAAGCAAGACTCGATAAATACTTTTATATCGCTCCTTTTTCGGGTAGCGTTTTAAATGTTTACGCAGAGCCTGGATCTCTTGTTTCTCCCGGGACACGTATCGCTACAATAGTAAAAACAAATGATTACGAGGTTACTGTACCTATTCAAAAAGAAGACATAGAGACCTTTAAAAAAGCCAAATCTCTTAATTTCTCAAATCCTGCTGGAGCGTATATTGGTGTAGGAAAGCTTAAGAGAATATCCGACCTACTAAACCAAAGTACGCAGAGTATAGATGCTTATTTTTCAATTGAACTGAACAAAGGGTACGCCGTTTATCAAGGGGATTTTGTGAATCTAATTACAGAAACGGATGTAACGAAAGAAACCGTAGCACTTCCAATGGCAGCTGTACTAAAAAATAAAGTGCAGTACATAAACAATAATAAGATTGAAAGTAAAAAGGTGTATCTATCAGGGAAAAATAGTGACTCCGTTTATGTGTATGGTTTAGAAGATAACATGAAAGTTGTTTTATCCCCTGTCGCAAACATTATCGATTCACTCATTTATAAAGGTGTAGAAAAATAAGTTATGAGAAACGTAATTAACTTTTTTATAAAAAGACCAATCTGGACCAATGCTTTTATTGTTGTGGTGCTCATGTTTGGTTTTTGGTCTATCTCTAGCTTAAACCGATCTTTTTTTCCTGAAATTGACCCAGCAAAAATTGTCGTTTCTGTTTTTTATCCAGGAGCTTCTCCACAAGAAATGGAAGATGGTGTTACCATAAAAGTGGAACAGGCAGTCAAAGGATTAAAAGATATAGAATACATAGATGCAAACTCGCAAGAAAATTTTGCTCAAATTTCTATCCAAGCGTATAAAGATGCAGATATGAATGAGTTACTTAGCGATGTTGAAAACGCGGTAAACTCTATAAATAGTTTTCCTGAAGGAGCGAATAAACCTACTATCACACGTCTGAAAACAGGAGGGATGGCTAGCGTTGTAGCCTTTGTCGGATTAACTGCAAAAGACCCAAGCATTCCACGAACCGCTCTTGCCGAGAAAGCAAATGAAGTTGAACAAGCTCTTTTAAATACCAAAGTTATTACTCAAATAACAAAACAAGGATTTCCAGAAAAAGAGATAAGCATAAACGTTCGCGAAAATGATATGCTACGATACAACATCAATATGGAGGTTATTGCACAAGCTGTAGCCTTATTAAATAACGATGTTACAGCTGGAATTATACGTGGTGGAAGCCAAGAAATGAGCATCCGAGCAAATAACAGAGAAACATCTCCACAAGAAATTGGCGAATTTGTAATTCGAACGCTAACCAATGGAGAATCATTAAGAATTAAAGATGTTGCAGATGTAGAACTCGGCTTTTCAGAAGGATCAGAAGAAGCTAAGTTTAACGGAAAACCTTCTATTTCACTTCAGATAGAAAAAACCACAGATGAAGACATAACTGCGATTACAGAAGCACTTTATGCCTTTAAAAATGAATTTAATAAAAATAATCCGACCTTTAGTTTCGAGGTGTTTTACGAGTTCAATTCGCTGTTGAGTGATAGAATTGACTTACTAACAGAAAATGGTCTATTCGGTCTTATCCTTGTTCTGTTGGCGCTCGGACTTTTCCTTAACATCAAATTAAGTGCTTGGGTAGCTTTTGGTATTCCTTTTTCTTTTCTGGGTATGTTCATACTTGGTTATTGGTATGGTATAACCATCAACATGATTTCTCTTTTTGGGATGATTTTAGTGGTAGGAATATTGGTAGATGATGGAATTGTAATTGCAGAAAATATTTATGCTCATTTCGAAAAAGGTAAGCCTGCTTCAAAAGCAGCAATTGATGGTACAATGGAAGTACTGCCTTCTGTTTTCACATCGGTAGTAACCACAATTGTTGCCTTTTCTGTTTTACTATTTGTAGAAGGATTGGAAATTATGCGAGAGATGGCCTTTGTAGTTATCGCTTGTTTAGCATTTTCTCTATTCGAAGCTTTTTTCATTCTGCCTTCTCACTTGGCCAGTAAGAAGATTTTAAGTGATAATAAAAAACCTACATTATCCGTTTTTATCGGTTTAGTTATTATGTTAGTGGGATTAATTATTATCTATGCGAGCACCTTCTTATTTTTAGAAGATTTTAGTATTTCAGGAGCACTCTTCCCTTTTGCATTACTTGTGATGGGAGCAGTTGCATTTTACTTCGGTTACAGCAATTCGCCCATTGAAGCAAAAGTAATGAAAGGCACTAATCAATTTATTCGGTACGCAAGAGATGTTATTTTTGCCGATATTGTAAACGGAATACTAAGAGAAAAATGGAGGTATAGATTGATGGTTTTTATTCCTCTTCTATTTACAGTTTCTACTTTTGTTTTTTTAGCGAAAGGAAAAATTGGCTTTACTTTCTTTCCAAATATACCACCCGATTTTTTTAACGTTGAGGTTGCTTACGTGCCAGGAGACAACAAGACGCAAACAGAAAATTTTATTACTACGGCATCTCAAGTTTTAATAGAAGAAAACCAGCAAATAATTAAAGAAACTGGAGACAATATGCTTTCTTACTACACCAGCAATGTAGGTGCTACTATGAATATAGGGCAGGTTGGTAATCATGCAGGTATGCTCAACGTATATTACAAAGCCGAAAACACAAAATACCCTGTAGATACGTTAATGAATAGAATAGCCCGAAGGTTAAAAAAGCAAGCTGTAGGAAAATTAGCAAACGAACTATTCATCGGTAGCTTTGGCCGTTTTGGTGCAGATATAGAATTCGGAATCTCGTCTACAGAAGAAAAAGACTTAATTGCTGCTAAAAACATGTTTAGAAGCGAACTTGAAAAGATTAAAGGAGTAACGAATATCAAAGACAACATGCCTCCGGGTAGAAAAGAGGTTTACCTAGAATTACTTCCTCAAGCGGATATTTATGGAATTGGAAAGGCGCAAGTAATTAGCCAAATAAGAAACGGCTTCTTTGGTAGAGAAGCACAACGTATCATTATTGGTACAGACGAAGTTAAAATTTGGGTAAGGTATCCGAAAGAAGATAGAAATGCACTCTCAGATTTACGAAATATGCGCATCAAAACGCTACAAGGAACTGCCATTCCGCTTTCTAGCATTGCTAAATTCAATATTGGTAGAGGTCCAGAAAGTTTAAAACGTAGAGATGGCCAACGTGAAATTAAAGTGGATGCAAAATCTAACTATCCTGATAGTGTTGCCGTTTTTAACACGCGCCTTTCAGAGGAAGTTATTCCAAAAATTACAAGTATCTACCCCGAGGTAAGCTTCACCAAAAGAGGACAATTTGAAAGAAGTCAGAAAACAGGTAGCTCAATGCAATCCATGACTCTTATTGTTCTTGTTGTAATGATAATAATAATAGCACTTCATTTTAGCTCTTTATATCAGTCGCTCTTAATTATGTTGGTAATCCCTGCTGGTATTGCTGGATCTATTTTGGGTCATGGCATTGTTGGTTTACCCGTATCTTTATTAAGTGCGTTTGGTATGATTGCTCTACTCGGTGTGTTAATTAATGATGCCGTTGTATTTCTAGACAGATACAACCAACTTTTACTAGAAGGAAAATCTTCTAAAAAAGCAGCCTATGATGCAGCTGTAAGTAGATTTAGACCAATTTTACTTACAACAATAACCACTGTTGCAGGTCTTTTGCCTTTAATCGCAGAAACAAGTATGCAAGCTCAATTTTTAATTCCAATGGCAGTATCAATTGCATTTGGTGTTTTATTTGGAACCCTTTTCATATTAGGATTCTTTCCGGCAGCCATTTTGTTTGGAAATGACTTTAAGCGCTTATTGTCTTGGTTATGGACAGGAAACAAAAAGTCTCACGAAGAAATAGAAACCATACTCGTACAACAAAAACAGATACAAGAAAAAGAACTTTAACCATGTATAAAATCATTTTTTTACTATTCCTCATTCCTAGTTTAAGCTTTGCACAACAGCAATTATCAGCTGCTGAGGCTGTAAAGACTGCGCTAGAAAATAATTTTGGCATTCAAATGGCTGAGAAGCAATTAGAAATTGCTGCAAAAAACAATACTTGGTCTGAAGCTGGTCTATTTCCAACGGTTACCTTGAACGCTACACTTGGTAATGCTATTCAAGATAATTCTAACAACCCGGTAAGTTTTATTCAAACACGCTTACTTTCTCAAAATTTAAACCCACAATTAAATGCAAATTGGAACATCTTTTCGGGAATGGGAATTAAAATCTCAAAAGAAAGGTTAGGTCTACTAGAGAAGCAAAGCAACGGCAATCTGATGCTCGAAATTGAAAATACTACGTTAGATGTATTAAAAAGCTATTATACCATTCTTTTGCAGAAAGAAAAATTAAAACTAATATCAGAATTATTAGAGAACGCAAGTAAACGATTAAAGTATATTTCGTTAAAGGAAGAATACGGTCAAACGAATAGTTTGGAGGTATTGCAATTTAAAAACCAATTCCTCACCGATTCTATCAACTATATCCAACAAGAGGTAAACGTTGAAAATGCAAAGCGAAACCTACTACTTCTGCTGAATACGAACAACGAAAATGATATACTGCCTTCTCTAACAGACTCTTTAACCGTTGAGATAAATCCATTGAAACGAAACGCAATCTTAAACGGATTAAAAAGCAACAACCAGAACTTAAAAAACCAATACATTAACTTAAAATTACAAGAAGAAAATACGCGCTATGCTCGCTCATTTTTATATCCCGTAGTTTCTATTGGCGCAGGTTTAAGTCCATCTTGGGGACGCGTTGAAGACCTAAGTAATCCTGCCTTTCAATCCAACACGGAACAAGTAAATTATTTTGCGAATGTTTCCTTACGCTACAACCTTTTTAACAATTGGAAAACCAAACGCTCCGTTGCAGTTGCAAAAATACAGACAGAGGTTGCTGAACTCAATTTAGAAGCAATAAAAAATCAATTAGAAGTAAACACCAACAACCTCTTCAATCTATATGAGGTAAGAAACAAACTACTCAACCTTTCCTCAGAAAATATAATCTACGCTAAAAAAGCATACAATTTAGCCAAGGACAAATTTCAAAATGGATCAATTAACAGCATAGACTTAATTAACTTTAAGAATAATTATACGAATGCTTCAATTAATTATCTCGATAATTTATATAGCAGATTAGAATTGTATCTAGAGTTACTTAAAACAAGTGGTAACATGCAACTTGAATACGATTTATTACAGAACTAAAAAAACAGGACAACATATTTTCTAAGAATTCTCTGTCTTATGTCATAAATAAGTATAAATGTCTTGGTTAACATAAAAAAAACATAAAGTTAACGCTGTTTCTTGTTATTTATAATTATTTTTGCACGAATTTATTTACTAAATAAGTTCATTATGGCATTGCACGATATCAGTCAGGTAAGAGAAGGTTTAACTTACGATGACGTTCTATTAACTCCCGCATTTTCTAACATTTTACCAAGAGACGTAAAGCTTTCAAGTAAGGTAACGCGTTCTATCTCTGTGAACACTCCAATTGTTGCTGCAGCAATGGATACGGTAACAGAAGCCAACTTAGCAATTGCAATTGCGCAATCGGGTGGTATTGGTGTTGTGCATAAAAACATGACAATCCCTGAGCAAGCTTTAGAAGTAAGAAAAGTTAAACGTTCAGAAAGTGGAATGATTATCGACCCAGTTACGATGCT
>Ga0209137_1000522_pt1 | contig 40687 bp, 60 predicted proteins | sample SaaInl5LU_22_DNA_FD_184642 | JGI IMG/M metagenome (GOLD analysis project Ga0209137, IMG submission 184642) | Marine microbial communities from expanding oxygen minimum zones in the Saanich Inlet - ESP_105LU_22_DNA (SPAdes) (version 2) | ecosystem: Environmental > Aquatic > Marine > Intertidal... | reverse complement strand
AGACGCTAGTGTATCTATGGTGGAGTCGTCGGGTACCGCCCCCGAGTCCAGTATGTGTCTACGTTGCTTCAACGTTTACAAGATTATTTATGACGTATTCGGCGTAATCTCTAACTATACGTGGGCTGTGTGATATTATTATCACCCTTCCGTCTTCGCCATAAGCTGTGTATTTATTCTTCCTCTTGACTATCGTGTACATGTAATTGTAATAGCGCGTAATGAATGACTTTTAGAAGATCCTTACGCGCATCCTCTCTAGTACCTTTTTTGCCATAACGATTTGCATACTTGTCAACATTACCCATACAGAAGCCAGTTCCGTGACCTCTAGCAATAATAACCTCAGTTGATTGAAACTTATTTGTAGCATAGTGACCTTTATACGTTGAGTCAATATATTCCCTTAGTTCTTGTATATATCCATCTTCGCCAAATTTATAGTCGATTAGATCAAGTTCTGGGAAATCAAATGTAGTATCGCCTAGAGTTATAGTTAAGTTGTCTGTTGTCATGATTGAATCCTTCATTTATTTTTCCCAATAGAAGATATGTGCTCCGATACGAGCAATACGGTTAAGTTTCTTTGACCAGAATGGTTTAGCATAAGTGGCATGATAATGTGTTGCACCTTCAGTGATTCCACGAAATTCTCCATGAATATACATGTCCCGAGCAAACTTACGTGATTTTTCCCATTCTTCATCATCGTGTGGAGTATCTGATTTACCATCACAATACCAGCTAAATTGGCAATAGCGATTACCCTTTTTATATCCTTGATGAACTACCTCGCATGGTGTGTTTGGATAGCGCGTGGTTTCTACACGATTTAAAACAACATCAGTAACTGCCATTGCATCGGCTAAGCTACGAGCATGTGTCTCGTAATAAACATTAAGAGCTAAGCATTCTAATTGTTTTTCCTGTTCTACCTTTTCTGCTGCGTCTACTCCAATAGCCATAACGCTTGTTGCAACTATGGTGTTAATCATTACTGATGCGATTAACTTTTTCATGGTACTGCCTCATTTTTTTATATATGAGTATACCTTAACATGTTTTAAAAGCAATGTACACAGTTAATTTGCATAAAATGGAAATATTTTTGTAATTACTTTAGCAATTTCTTTTGCCAACTCCATATGTTCAAGCTGTGTTCCATTTGCCGTGCGAAGTTCGATATAATGAATCCAGCTACGAAGCGTACCATTTACATATAGCCGACTCGGAGTATTACCTTCTGGCAAGATTACTCGAGCTTGTTCTTTCGCGATCCCATTATCAATGGCCCACTTATACGATTTCATAGCCTGTTGCCAAATATCACGCTGATGAACTTCCCAAGCCAAATGCAGTTGAACATCATCAGTGATCTTACTGTTTTGACGGTTCTTTTCATCCTGCAAACGGGCTTTACGAATTACAATAGAATTAGTAAGATCGCGAATATCAGCATAACGCTGACTAAACTCCTGAAAGGAAAATGACCTGTGTCTGAGGAACTGTCTCGCAATGTCTCTCGTCGTTTCGACTTCGAGCGTGGCTGAGCACATTTCGAATGGCGACCAGTGTTTGTGCTTGATGAGGTAGTCGAGGAGTTTTCCCGATGTCTCTGAGTTGATTTGGTTGGATGGGTTGGAGACACGGGCGCAATACGCGACGATGTCTTGTAGATCGTCGAGACCGACGATATCTTCTGGTGGTTGAGTGTAACCAATTAATCTTACCTTCATTGCTCTAGCCTTTTTGCTACAAAATCCATAACGATTATATTTCTTTCTACTGATGTAGGATAAATTCCATGAAACAAATTACCTGACATTATGAGTACCTTTCCAGCTGAAGGTTCTACTTCAATTTTTTTCATAGTACCGTCTTTTTCCGGGAAAATGCTATAAAGATATCCATCTTGTGTTGCTAAACCTGGATTATTAAAATATGTAACAACAGAAATCATAGTATATGTTTCACCATCTACATCTAGATCCTCAGCGGTTTGATGGTTATGCGCCCCTTGCCAACCTCCAGGCTGATATTGTATTTTCCATCTAGATCCTAGCAATACTGGCCTGTTTGGAGCTTCTCTTTGAAATGGATTATCATCTAACATAAACGGATAATTATGTTCTTTAAGTTTGCTGTTTACATAACTAGTTAAAAAATCTTCTAAGTCTCTGGCTTCATTTTTCTGAAAATACGTTTGAGCCCCTTTATGCGTGTTTGTTTCACCAGCTGTCACCTTTACGTTATTTTCTGAGTCGTAGAAATGATGTTTAAAATTTTTGATAATATAAGCTGCTTTATCATCGCTTGTTAACAGCCAAAATTTATCATCCCAGCTTTGATAGGTTGCATCTCTCATAGTTTAAAATCCTCAAATCGTTTATTCATTTCTGCCCGGTCAAAGACCGGAGTATCATCGCTAAGAGTTTGACTAGATTCATCAACGTCATATAATCTCATCTTAGATCTGTCGACACCTACCACAAATTTCTTTTTGTAAGTTGGATCATTATATCTATTCTTTAATTGCTTGACCATAATCTTGCCTTCTTTTTCAAGCTCTTCGGAAGATATAAGCGCAAACATAAAGTCGGCGGTTGCGGGTAATCCAAAAGACTCGGACGTATCTTCAAGCCCAATATCTGAGTTAGAAAAACCGCTACGAGTCGTTTGCGTTGCAGAGACGACCGGTACGTCGAACTCGACCGCAAGACCACGTAGTTCTTCAGCAATTGCTTTAATGTATGTGTAGGAATTGATTGATCCTCCCATTGCTTTCATACGCGAAGATGCACAGATATTAAGATAATCAATAAAGATAATATCTGGCACAAATTTCTTTTTTAGTTTTAGTTCATTAAGTAATGCACGAAAGTGACCAGAGTGTGCCGAACCAGTAGGATATTCTTTTACAATTAATCGGCCATTTGTTTGTTTAGCAAGTTGAGATACTTTCTGCGAGAACATATCTCTTGAAAGTTTATCTAGTTGATCGATTGGAATATTAAGAAGATTGGCATCGATACGTTCTGCAATGCGTTCTTCTGCCATTTCCATTGTAATGTATAACACATTCTTTTGATCTGTAAGACAAGCTGCTGCTTGATGACACATGAATAACGACTTACCGACGCCAGTACCAGCTAAACAGATATTTAAAGTCTTGTTTGGCAGTCCGCCTTTAGTAATTTTGTTAAAATACTCTAGATCAAACTGTACGCGCTCTTCTTCTCTATGGTAGAACTCATATCGATCATTGAAGTTACCAAGATAGTCATGTCCGATATTTGCATCAAAGTTAACTGCCAGAGCATCAGAGAGGATCTCTGGTAGTGCATTCTTTGAAAGGCTTTGATGTTTACCATCTATAATACTGATAGATTCCATTACGGCATTATGTAATGCTCTGTCCTGACACCACTTCTCAGTCTTGTCAATCAGCCATTCATCATCAATTTTTTCTGTCTTAAATATCTCAGGAAGTATTTCTACAGCGTGTCGATATTGTTCGTCATTAAAATTGTCAGCATCATCTAATTCAATTTTAAAAGATTCTTGTGTTGGTAGTTTATTGTATTTCTGGACGTATAGTCCGACTTGCTTAAACAGCTGGCGATAAACGCCTTCAAAATATTCATTCTTTATAAAGGGCAAAACCTTCCGCATAAATTTATCATCCACCAGAAGGTTTCGCAATATAGTCTGTTCAATGTTTGTCATTACGTCTCGCCGAATTCCATAAGTTATATTCATCTGCAAAAGTTATTTTAAACTTTTCAATTAGTTCATTTGAAATAATAGGTTTTTCTGAAAAATTATTTACATTCGAATAATCTAAATTAATATTAAATCCCAATCTATCTTCTAAAAAATTAATAGCAAGAGGAAGTTGCTCATATTGAAAAATATGATCTATTGGCGGATCATCTTCTTCTGGTAATAAAAAATGCGTTTGTCTATCTTCAAAGCTTTCAATAAAGTTTTCAAACGTAGTATTTCTTGCTTTATATTCGTCCCAATCTTGGTGATCATCTTGAAGCATTCTCCACCAACTAATAGTCCAATCAAGAGGTTCTCTTATTAAAGAAAATGTTTCAAAGGAACCTATGTAAGATCTAAATTTTTCATTGTATTCTTTACAGTCAACATGTTTTTGACCAAAAAATGCTTTTTCTAATTTTACATGGTTATCAAAACCATTGTAAAAAAATGATGGATCTTCCCAAATAGTTTTTTGTTTTGCTGATGCAAAATCATATCTTAATCTTAAATTTGCACATAGATTATTGTCTTGTAAAAAGTCTACTAAGCTTGTAGTAGCTGTTTTAGTATTTTCTAAAATTACTAGTTTTTGTTTTACAAATATAATCAATTAAAGCATACCACTTTCTCTCATATTTTTACGGATATTAGTAGCACTAATCTTATGAATCTCTTCTCCGAGATCGTGCTCAGTAAAAGTATACCCGACACCACGACCATAACTAATGTCAACGATGTTTGGTACCTCCATTATAACATACTCATTGTTGATTGTAAATCCCTCATTTTGCAAATTAAGAATAATTTGCGCAGATACAAAATTAAAATCAAATGGGTTATCATCTTGCTTTGCGGTACGACCACCACCAGCATCTGGACCAATAATTCCACCAACATCACGAACCATAATAGCAACTTGGCCAGTTTGTTCTAATGCTTTCTTGAATAGAGTTGTATGGCCTTTATGCCATGGTTGCCATCGTCCCAGCATTTGAGCTGTAGGTTTTTTCCAATCAAATGCCATGAGATTTCTTAAGCTCCTCTGCAAAAAGTCGTATTTCATCGTCAGACTTAAATCCGCTCATGACGTATGTAGCATCATCTGGGTTTTCAAACATTTTATTTGTGTCTTCAAATCTACCCTCTTCTATTGTGTTCATCCATATCATGATTTCATGACTAAACAATTTTCTAGTTTCATTAGTAGGACATACAAAATCACATATCACAGTTCTGCCACGAGTACCTTCAAACATAGCAATGCTATTCATTCGTTCGGCCTGCCTTCTTCGGCCAGCATCTGAGAAGTCCCAATCATTAGCCATTTTACGAATAGCGTCGGCGTTAAACCAAGCGCAATCATCTAGCCAGTGTTGTAGTCGCAATGCTAAATGCGTCTTGCCAGAACCAGGCAAACCCATAATTAATATTCTCATTACTTCCTCTCATTCATTATTAATTCATCTTTGCTTATCGCCATTTCAATTACATCGTGGAGTACTAAACCACATATCTGCTGAAACATAGGATTATCTGGCGTTAGTGTGTCATCCGGAGAATCAATAATTTCGAAATTAAAGTTGATTGCCTCTTCTGGACCATTGATACTAATAGCTCCAAACTGTACAACAGTCTCAACATACGGTCCTGTTAAAAACCTGATGTTCCATGCCTGCTCTGATTCAGGAGAAGGAATCAACTCGTAGTCGACTCCTTCTGAAAGTTTATCGATATTAATCATTTACAATTGCATCCATTGATACTTCTTCTTTGTATCCTATTGAATATTGCTTTTTAACAAACTCTTTAAAGTCTGTATTATCAAACATAGGCTGCCAGAATGCTTCTAACAATGTGTCTTTTTCACGGACCTTTCTCTCATCAACTTCTCCAGTAGTTTGATCTACGTGAGAGTACCAGCCGTTTGAAGGCTTAGTAACATATCCACCTGCAAGAGCAACATCAAGTAAGCCAGAGTATTTTTCTACGCCGCCATCCCATGAAACTGTAATAGGTATTTTAGATTTCTCTTTAACAAACCGCGATTTCTCTACGTTAATAACAAAATCATAGCCTGAGATCTCTGTGCCCTTTTTATTCTGACGGCGGCCTAAGATCCAGATGTTATTGGCAGAGTAATAAATGCCCGTGCCGCCTGAGACGATTGCCTTAGGGAACAAACCAATTTCTTGGTATGTGTGGTTAATAGCAAGCATACAGATATTTTTCATAGCAAGGTAAGGTGTTGCCATACGGAACAAACCTTTAAGTGCTTTAGCACGAGACATATCTGCAACAGACTTTTCGTTTATCGTATCTTCCATCTCTTTCTTAGATGCAAGGTTGCCGATCGAATCGATTACAATAATTACTTCGTCTTTCTTATCAAGTTCTTCAAGCTGTGCAATAAGATCAAACTTAAGTTCTTCGACATTTGTAATAGGCGTGTGAAGCACGCGTGCCGGATCCACATCAAACTGTTCAAAATACGACTGCGGCGAGCCAAACTCTGAATCGTAAAACAACATAACTGCATTTGGATTTTTTTCCATATACGCACCGGCCATGAGCAGGGCGAACGATGTTTTAAAGTGTTTCGAGGGTCCAGCAAGAACTGTCAGCCCGGGCGTAAGCCCACCATCAATAGAACCTGACAGAGCAACATTAACCATTGGTACTGCTGTAGATATCATTTCTTTTTCATTAAAGAATTTCGACTCAGAAAGAACCTCCGTGTGTTTTAACTTAGAGTTCTTTCTGAGTTTGTCCATTACTGACATGTTAATTCCTTTTCCAATTATTGTTTAATTTCCATCGACTATGATTATATAATCTATTATAATCATGTTTAAAATCAGCCTTTATTAGTTTAGTTGGCGCTTTAGTAAAGCTATATGCCATCATTATATCATCTGGCTTAAAAGTATATTTGGCATCAATCTTAGGAAATAGTACAATTTGATTTAAAGAAAATAATTTATTTTTTCTCAATTCAACTATTCCTGGACATACCTTATATGGTTGATTTTTCCATAAGACAGGATCAACAGGGGATACTATATTATTTTCACTTAATTTTATTCCTGCGTTTAAATTAAATTTAATTACAATCCAATCTTTTCCTAACATATTTCCATATTGCTCTTCTGGATGATGTGTTATGTCTAAAGATTTCGAAGATGTAATAGCTCTAAATTCTCCATTTTTATTTGTTTCTAAATAAGTTTCAGACGGAAATTTTAAAACTAAACTATGCTTAAATAAATCTACAAATCCAGGACAATGTCTAATAGTAGTAAAGCCACTATTAGATGTTTGGCCAGCATTTAAAATATCATCCCATCCTGCTTTAAGCAAACTAGCAGCATCTTTAAACCCATAGAGAAAGGCTGGAAGATCTTTATACCATTTTGGTTGTGTCTTAAGAGGAACAATAAGATCTTCTATTTCAGTACCAATATTAGGATCTTTAAAGTCATAATATATTTTCATTAGTTTTTCTTATAATAATCTTTGTACCATCCAATAAAGTCTCGGATGCCGGTTTCAATAGTAGTCATTGGCTTGTAGCCAAGCTTTTTAATTTTAGTTATGTCTGCCAATGTATGACGAATATCAGCAGGATGCATATCGACATACTTAATATCAGCTTTACGTTCTAAATTTTCTTCGATAAGAGAAACGAATTTCATAAGCGGTACGCTTTGCCCACTACCAATATTAAATATTTCGTGAGTATCTATTCGTGTAACTTTATCTATTAGTAATTGTACACCATTTACGATGTCTTGTACATAGGTAAAATCTCTAGACATTTCGCCATGACCAAAAACTTCTATTGGTTTACCTTTTACAATGTTGTCCGTAAAGCCATGAAGTGCCATGTCAGGCCGTCCATAAGGACCATACACTGTAAAAAATCTGAAGCCGATTGACGAAGGTACTTTACTATGTTTGAATTGACATTCATTTGCATATTTACTCCATGCGTATGGATTTTTGTGGTGCTTAAACTCCATATCCTCTACAAAGGGAGGTTCTTGTCCAGCGTAAACACTTGAAGAGGATGCATACACAACTGGTATATTATTCCTCTCAGCAATATCTATAACGCCCTGCGTACCAATTATGTTATTTGTTGTATAAACATTTGGTTGATCTAGCGAATGCCGAACTCCTGCCCATGCTGCTAAGTGTACGATGATATCGCTATCCTCAATAGTATCAAAACCTAGCGAACAAATATCGGAATTTTTAACTGGGATGCCTGATTGACTTAATATAGCCGTACGACTCATCTTTAATCCTGGCTCATAGTTACCAGCATAATTATCACATCCTAAAACGTCGTGTCCGTAAGCTTTAAGTTCTCTAGCTAAATGAAAACCAATAAATCCGGCAATACCTGTAATGAATATCTTCATCGTTCATTCACGTGTGCTGTTTGTCCAGTCATATCATACTGGATGTTTTGTTCGATTTCTCTATCATCTTTTTCATATTCAGACCGATAGAGATTGTTTCGATTCATGACGTGTTCTAAGAGAGTAGCCTGATCTGTAAAGTTTATGAAGGCAGAAACATCTTTTGGAAAACAAGCACCGCCAAAACCACGCTTGCCGTCAAAACCAGGGACACGAGTATGGGCATGCCCAATTCTTGGATCAGTGCCAATTGCGTTTGAGATACGACCATAATTCCCTCCAAAGTTCTTTACCGCATCATAGAATTCGTTAAAGAACGTTAGCTTTGTTGCTAAGAAGGTATTGATGCCATACTTCACAAAACTAGCGTCTGTTGCAGACATGCGATATACTGGACATGGTTTGCAGATGCTATATTCTTTATAGATTAGTTCTAACTTTTCTGTGGCTTCATAAGTTCCACCAAAGATATGCACAAAAGGATTTATAATATCTTCATTTGCATTTTTCTCTGTTAGAAATTCTGGATTATAAATCATCCTATGTTTGGAGGAACCTCTAAATAACTTTTCTATTTTATCAGGAGTTACCGTAGATTTTACAACTATTAAGCCTGTCATGCGATGCTTGATTTGCGTTAACACGTCTTCTAGAATTGAGACATCGCATTTACCGTTTTTATGCATAGGCGTTGGAACGCAAACAAAAGTAACATCGGCATTTAATTTTACATCTTTTAATTCTACTCCGATCTTAGGATCAATGATTTGTTTTTCTACGTCATCCTGAAATGCGTAGTCGATTGCTTTGCCGACGAAACCGTGGCCAATGATTGTCATTTTTAACATAGTTTATTATACCATAAATTCATCGAGTTGTACACCTTTAATAGGCGGAGTTCCTTGCCTTTGTTCCCATCCAGAATTCCATCCAGACGCATTAGACAGCGTAGAAGGAATATGGTCAAATGTTCCATTACCACGCGGCACGTAGTTTTGTCCAAATCGAACAAAATCGCACATAACGTCTTCAAGATCTTTTGGCTTTCCGCTGGTTCGTTCTCTTAGTAGATCCATGAAGTTGTCATCTTTCCAGCCTTTAGATAACTTCTTCATGCACCGTACTGCGTTGTTTCCTAAATATGTATGAGAATCCACATCAGCGTGTTCAGGGAAATAGTCAGAACAATCCATAGAGAAAGCAGCATACTGAAAATTAAATTTACGATGACCTGCTTTTTTATTATGCTCATTTAGGTGATCTACAATTTCTTTATGACCTCTTCTTTTTAAGAGAAGAAAATCTGTAAATCTATTAATAACTTCTGGCAATTCATTTACCATAAAGTCAACATTACTAACTCCCTTCTTAGGAGCTGGAGGTTGATTGCCGATAGACGTAAACAACGGTTTTCCAGAGGCTTTAGTCTCCACCAAATCCTCTGCCATATCTTTAATGTCTCTATGCTTACCCCAATGTTGAATTATATTATTACGATAGCCATGATCGTTTTCAAACGAAGCTCCTGACCCAGTAATACGATGGCAAAGAAATGTATATAACCACGTTTCAATAGACCAACTAATATCATCGTTTGAAGCTGAGATCTTACGTCTATCTTCTTTCTGCCATCTCCATTTAGGAGTTTTAGATCCGAACCTCAGATCTTGTAATACATTTGAAAAACCTGCAGCGTTTCTTGTTTTACAATCATAGATATCAATCTTTTGTAAGAGAGGGTCATTAATGATTTCATTTGCTTCCGGTCCTTCATAGTCTAACGGACCCCAATTTACATTGTCTTGTAACCAGCCTGCTTTTGGATAATAGTAATTTACAAGAACGTCAAGCGCTTCTTCGTTAAGCCACATTCTTTTCCCAATCTCTGTATGAATCTATTGTATCTGGTAATCCTTGATTTTGTAATACAGGTTCTTTTCCGACATTCCAAAATAAAATATCACGTCCTGTATCCTTTGGAATATATTTCCATACCTTACCATCGTAGGTATCTATAGTCGGGAATGGTGGAAGATTATCTTTTTTCTCTGCAGCCGTAAATGCTAATGGTTCAGATACTGCTTCTGCAATACCAAGTTCGCCTGCTTTCATGTTACGAGACACACATACCGAAGTAAATTTAGCATTAGGCCAAGCAATCTGCAGAGCCCGTGTGAGCACGCCCGTGGACGTGGCAGTATATACTTCTTCAGGTTCTCTTATCTTTGAAGCGGTCTTTACAATACCTGCCGTTACCATTTCATGTTTAAGCCCTAGCGGTACAAAGAAAGCGTTCTTTCTTTCGTCTGCCCATTTCTTTGCAATCAGATTAAGGTTAGGCATAGCTGCTATTCTATGGAAACTTGTACGTGCTCCCCGTTCAATACAGCAGGCCTGATGATCACTGATTCGTTTACTTGAGGGCATGAAGAGCATGACTTCTTTTCCGTGACGTTTAGCCACATCAAGAATGCTAACACCAGCAAGACCGGTACGGGGCTGAACATAAACGATAGTATCGATATGATCAGGGAGACTGCTAATAAGACAATCGCCACCGCGAACTTTAGAACCAACCAAGCTATCGTCGCGAACAACACGAACATTATCATGCGTTCTAACATCTGGTGTTCCATAAGGATCCTCCCAATCTTTAGCCAGTTCTAAATAATATTCTTTTGGATCTCCATAAAATGGATTAATGTCTTTATTGATTCTATCAATAACATGATTATTATGCGCCAAGTGGTGATACTCCCCAATCATTACGTCTATAAAAAGGTGGAGCTATATGAAAACTAGAACCATGCTCCATATACGTACTAGCGTATTTTTCAGGATCCATAGTATACCATTCTTTTGGAGGCATAATAACTTTACCTTTAGATTCGTCGTAAAGCATTTCAATAAATTCGTTCGTAAGATCCCAACGTTCTTTCCATGAGCCATAGAATGGAGTCTTCTTATAGAATCCTGATTTAGGTATACGTCTTCCTTCAAACTCTACAGGGACCGGAGCGGCAAACCATACATCGTCAGCCATCTGATTACCTTCTCTTACATATTCTTTGATGTTATATTTAAGAGAAAAGCCAGGGTGACGCAGAATGTGATGCCTAATGTCAATAGAGCCAAGAGATATGGTAAGTCGGCCCAATGGTTCTTGTATGTCTTGTCGAAGTCCCTTACGTATACTACCAAAAAGAGTCTTACCGTCAGTCCTATACACGCGATCCCCTGAATCACTAAAAGCGATAGTATGTGAGTCTCCAAAAATGACACCATCAGTTTTTAGATCTTTCTGCTTAAGAGACGTTATACTTCTGATTCGTTTAGATACGGCATTACACCACATATGATTGATGCCTTTATATGTTGTAGGAGCTTCAAGTCGTTTCTTTAGCATCTCTCCATAATCAGGCATATCCCAATCTAACGAGACAATATTATCGCATGACATTATAAGATTGATTCTATCATAAACTTCTTTATTAGCACCGCCAAATAAATTTAAACTACCACCAAAGTTAGCGCCATGATCTATATAGACCACATCTGCCTTTGTGATTTGTGGCGTACATTTGTGATCAATAGATGCATTAAGTTGATCTCTCCACACCTGCGTCCACCCGTGTACGTGGGACTTTTCATTCTTTGGAATATTTGATATAGGATTTGTAATTACATTCATTATATAAACTCGTACAGCACATCGGCTTCTTCAAACATAGAAGCGGACAATTCCCATGAATCGTTCCACCGTGCCTTATCGCCCCATCCCTTTATGTCTTCGCTAGCTGGCATAACAACTCTTTTTATTCCAACTTGAATAACACCTTTAGCACACTCTGAACAAACAGGAAGGCCAGTCACATATAAAGTAGATCGATCTAAGGAGACACCATTCCATGTTGCATTATAAATTAAATTTTGTTCCGCGTGAACAATGTATTTGTATTTAGTCTCTCGATCCTGGTATCTTTCAACCAAATCAGAAACCCCTCTAGGCAATCCGTTATATCCCTGAGCTAATACCTGTCCCTTAATGCCAACAGCAATAGCTCCTATTCTCGTGGAAGGATCCTTAGACCAGGTACCAACCGTGCGCGCTAACTCCAAATAGCGATGATCCCACTTACTTGACAAGGTGGAAATGCTTTTCATAGACATGCAGGTTTTGTACTTGCCAGATGATGTGGCCTTCTTCAATTATATTACCTGTGTCATAAGTGCTTAGAGCATTATAGTCTCTAACTAATCTTTTCATTACTTCACGTTGCCACGCGTAATCGTTCTTATATCCAAACACCACATCATTAGAACGCATCTGAACTACAGAATGTAGAATGCTATCACGAATATAGTAAGTGACGCTGTTAGTACAAATAAAATCCGATTTTCCATTTTCATTAAACTCCAACCAAATAGACGGTCTGTTATAAATCATGGAAGCGCGACGACCGTCAGGATTTTCTAGTAACTCATCCAGCACGCAGCCATATTGGTTATAATATTTGTCTGAAAAGATAAGATGTCCGTAATTAGAATTGATTTCGCCATGCTTGTTTGCAGCATATTTCCAGGCTTGTGGTGGTTCATCACGAATGTCGTTAATGTTTGTAGACTGGCTATCATACCAATCTAATTCTTCTTGAACATAATCATAACTGACTGTTCCAAAGATAGCTGCCTCATCAGCAATGAAAGATGCGCCAAGCATTTCTATTGTCTTAGCGCCAGTCTTATCAATTGTATATGCTTCGTCTTTTAGTTCATCAATAAAATACTGACGAATGTCACGGACTGCTGTCATTTGCATATTGAACTCTCTTTCTCAAATCAGACGACGAGAACCTATGGTCTCGCTTATTAAAATAAAGTTGAATGCCACGTTTGCGACACTCATCCTTACCAGTAAAATCTTTATCCCTGTACTCTTCACCAAGAATACGTACATCAATTGGATACATGTTTATTATATCACATAAATCAGATTCTGTACAATAAATAATTACCTCATCGACATATTTTATTGCTGCTAACTGAGCCTGTCTTTCTACTATCGATTGAACCGGTTGATTCTTTTTTGGTCTATCAGACGTAGGATCTACCTGTAAACCACAAATCAAATAGTCACAGACAGACTTTGCTTCTCGTAGCATAGCTATATGACCCGCATGAAGCAAATCAAATGTTGATGCGGTAAATCCTACTTTCACGCGTGACCTACTGTTTCTCGTTTAATATCGTTATGATTAAACTCAGCCCAATACAATTCAAAGGCAACACCATCTTCAATGCATTCGAACTGATGGTACACTCCAGGCTTTACCTTAGTGTACATCCCAGGCTCGAGGATGGTCTCATCAACCAAGTCATAATCATTCTGCCATACACGAATAAGCATGCGACCTGACTCAACATAAAAGCCATTCCATTTAAACTCATGGAGATGCTTAGAACAAACACCACCTTTATTCATCTCAATACGATGGAACTCCAAAGCACCATTTGCTTCTACGAGTTCAGTATTTCCCCAAACTTTACCTGCTATCATTACTAAGATCCTTCAATATCTGTTCGTACTTAAAAAATAATTGTTCAAATTTCCATTGATACAATTGCTGCATACCCATCAGAGCGTTCATCAGTTCGTCATGTGTAGGATCACGCTCGCCGTCACCTATCTGTTTGAACATTGTCTCAAGATCATTGCATACTGACCAGCAATCCATAATTGGCTGTTCTAATTCATAGGGTTTCATTCCATTTCCTTACATCTTCTGGTGTGTTAATTTCTATTCCGCTAAAGTTTACCTTTTGCGCGCCAATTCGCCACCCATTTGTTAACCATCGTAGTTGTTCAAGTTGTTCAACAGTTTCTTCTTGTGTGACTTTTAAGTTAGGGTAAGCTGTTAAAGCGTGGCGATCATAACCGTACACACCTAAGTGCCATTCTCCGTAACCTGTAAGTCCTCTACCAAACCATAATGCTTGATTTGGATATCTTTGATGCTTAAGCAATTGATCTCCACCAAACTGCAGGTCACGTTGTGCGCCTAATACTCCATGTACCATCTTAACACTGTTAGGATCGTCTTGCATTTCTTTAGGCATGTCAGTATATACAGTGCTTACTGAATAATTATACGACAAACTCTCAGCACATTTTTCAATCATATCCACTGTTACATCTGGCATATCGCCTTGGACATTAATAAACCGATCGTAGTTTCCTAAGTATTGAATAAAGTTTTCATCGGTTGCGGCAGCAGCGCACCGCTCTGTCCCATTTGCAAAGTCTTTAGTCTTCTCAATCCAGCTTTCACCCGGACCAAATAAATTGAAGATGCGCATATCATCTGTTAATACGTATGTGTCAAGCCCAGTCGATTTACAAATATCAAAAACACGTTTGATCATTGGCTTGCCATTCAGATCAACCAAAGGTTTCCCTGGGAAGCGCTTGCTATCGTACCTAGCCGGTATAAGAATAGCGGTCGATTTCATTTATCACCTCTTCAAAATCATCTAGTCTTAGCATATTAGGTCCATCGCTTGGTGCGTTATCTGGGTCAGGATGAACTTCTAAGAAAAAGTTGCTAACTCCCAAAGCAGCCGCAGCACGAGCAAGACCTGGAACGTAGTCACGATTACCACCAGACGAGTTGCCGAGGCCTCCAGGCTGCTGGCACGAGTGGGTCGCATCAAATACGATCGGTACATTATAGTTATCAAGCATGTACTGAAGGCCATTAAAATCGACCACAAGATTGTTATATCCAAAACTAGCTCCTCTTTCAGTTATCCATACTTCTTTAGCATCCTTGCATTTACTTAAGATTCCTGCGATATCCCAAGGAGCAAGGAATTGTCCCTTTTTAATATTGACAATACAGTCAGTCTTGCATGCCTCGTTAATTAAATCAGTTTGTCTAGATAAAAAAGCTGGTATTTGTAAGACATCTACCACTCTGTGACAACCAGATATTTGACCTTCTGTATGTACATCAGTTAAGATCTTTAAGTTAATTATTTGTTTTTTCATACGCAAGAAATCGTTAATTGTTCGATTCTGGCCTACGCCTCTAAAGCCACTTGCGTGGCTTCTATTGGCTTTATCAAAACTTGCTTTAAAGTAATATTCCATATCGTACTTAGAACATACATCTGCGCAGTGATTAGCGATCTCTAAAGATTGCTCATACGATTCATGCTGGCAAGGTCCTGCAATTATTTTAATCATGCTCTCCACCACGTGCGCGACCAAGAGATGTAAAATATTCAGGTTTACGTTTAGCGGTTTCAAATGTAGCTACTGTTATTACGATAGCAGCTAGTAGCAACATATGCAAAACGGCACTTATACCAAAGGCTGTCCAGCTGCCAACAATAATACCAAATACAATACACCACATCCAAGCCAATATTTGCATAATCATATGCCGTGTAGCCAAGTCGTTAATATTTTTCAATGGATTTTTATCCATGCACATTACTGTATCCCAACAGTCTTTCACCCAATATTTCATATTATACATCCAACAATTCTTTGATTCGTTTTTGAGCAGCATTTAGTTGCCCTTGTAAAAACTTAATGTTTTCTTTTAGTATTTCTATCTCTTCATCCTTGGTCATTTTTTCTGGTCCTATTTAAAAAATCGCGATTAGGGTCTTGACCGTCAATCTTACCACGAGCGTATGCGACAGCAAACGAAGAATAGTTAATTAAATCTTTGAGTGAGTCTTCGACGCCTTCAAAGTTAGGTTCATAGTTAGGATCATTCTCCATAGCTTCGAGTACAGACCATAGACGAATAGTCTTTGTGTTAATCAATTCCATGATTGACATAACGCCACGTGGATAATAATCAGCTTGACGAATACGTGAGTTTTCGTTCTGATAATCGTTAGATTTTCTTGCTTGAATTTCTGCACATTCTTGCAGGACTTTTAGTGATTCTTTCATGTTTACTCCGAATATACAATAGGTTTTAAGTGCTGTACAAATAGACCTTCAACTGCTAACAAATCGTGTTTAGTAGTTATATTTAAATCTTCTGCTGTAATATATTTTATCATAAAATCTTCATCTTGTAAATCATTTTTTACAAACTTATATCCTGATCGCTCACCTGACCAGGTTGGATCGTTCATAGACATTTTATGGCGACCAATTCTTGTTAAAATACAATTAATAGTTTCTCCAATATATGCCAATCTTCCATCTTCTAAATATATAAAATAAATACCCCATATTTTTTTATCGATTGGATAGCGAACGTATTTTTGAAATCTATTAACTTTATGATTTAAAGTTTTTTGTTTACTGATATTAGCTTCAACAAATAATTTTGATACTTCTTTTATATGCATGGTGTCCTCCATTTGAGACCACTATATCACATTTCATTTCGTTTGTACACAGTTATTTTGCCAATCAGCTAAAATTTTACTTGATGAGTTTGTTTTATTTCCGCCAACTCCAAATGCAAATTCAACATCAGGATGTTTTTCGTATTTTATATATTCTGGCGTATTTGTATTATTTCGATCACCACCGTTAGCAAATACTACTGTATCCCAAGTATCAGATAATATTCTTTCTATGGCATCGCACGCCGATCCATCTTCGTCATTAAAGCTTATAACATAATCAACCGGTTTTAAATTCTCAACAATAAGCTTACGTTCTTCAATTGAAAGAAAGTTTTTTCCTTTTTTTCGAATTAGCCATTCGTCAGAATTTAAACCAACTATTAATTTATATCCTAATTTTTTGGCATCATTTAAATAATATATATGCCCTGAATGGATAGGATCAAATCCTCCGGTAACTAAAACGATTTTAGATGTTTTTGTAGACATATTCTAATGCTCTATCTGCTTCAACGTCCATAGGACGATTTTCATACCAGTTGCCAGTTCCCATATCAAACTCTCGACACAGATTAGTTATCTCATGTGACGTGATCGGATACTGTCGTTCGACTGCTCTTGCAGCAACCGCAACCATTATCTGGTACATTTTATGATACCAACCCGTATTAGATATAATCTGATATTCACTGGCCAATTTTTTTGGCCAGAAAGGGCAGTCACGATAACTTGTCCATACTATATTTGTGTTATCTAGTTTTGATTTTTTGTGTTCAAGAACTTGTTTTTGTAAAGCTTCAGGGAGTCTGTCGATAAAGTTTTTGCTTGATTTTTGTGCGTACTCATATTTTGCCATGAGTTTGGCTGGATCAACATACTCGCCATTATCATTAGAGAAGATGAAGTTATAAGCGTTATCGTAAGTTGCAGGAATATAATACATACGAGATAAATCTTTAGTCTGTTTATCTGCCATGTTACCAAGCTCTGAGTTGAGCGCATACCAGAAGTGCTTGATCTTATCTTGCTCAACCGGAGTTTGAAGCGGGAAAACCACACGAAACTTTGGAAATTCATGAGTGCTACTAGCGGTACTATAACACACATATGTGTAATTACCAAAGCGCTCATTAAGTTCATCTTCTAGTTTGCCCTTAAAAATGTGATCGTCAACATCAATAGCAGCCCAACCTGCCCAAGCATCCACATTCTTGTTGGCCCTAGTTGTATCAGAAACGTATACAGCTGGCGATATAAGTTGTGCATCTTTCTTTCCCCTTAAAGGTTGTTTAGACAGTTTGTAGAAAAGCTCCGAGAACTGTTGCCAATTCTCGAAGTCCATCCTACGATGTGTTTTATTATCAAAGACGCTCTTAAAGAGCGTTAGCGAAATCGCCATGGTTACCCTCATGATCAGGACCCTGCCAGTCAGCAGGTTTAATTAAGTCTGGTAAACCAAACGGATTAGGTCGACCAGGTTTTACTCCAGGTTCTTTTGACATATTTGCTTCATAGATAGCATCCCATGCTTTATTAGCATCAACACCAAATACATCAAGCGTGCCAATAGCAAATACGCACATATCAATTAGCCCATCAACAATCTCTTCTGGATCTTTATTGTCAAATGCATCTAGTGTTTCGCCTAGTTCTTCTTGGCACATTGATAAACGAAACTTAAGATACGTAGCCATTAAATCTTTATTATCTTTATTTTTATCGAACCATTCTTTGACGCCAAACTTATTATGCATCATATAAATGTCATTAGCCCAATCACTCATTAGTATATTTTCCTCACTTGATAATTAAATTGATCAGTAGTTTTAATGTTAATCTTATGACCTTTCATGTCTCTACCTTTAAGAGATGTTTGGTCAATCTTACTTAGTTCTGATAGTTCAAAAAACTGTGTTCTCTTAGTACCATCATTTTCATTGTACCATATTGTGACTTCGTATTTGTCATACAAAAGTCTTTTTAGCCAGTTTGTCATACAAAGAAATCCTCCAACGTGTTTGAGTTATCATAATTAATAAACCAACCAGTCGGATCTAGAATCGGTTTGAGCGGGTCGCTAAACGTTTTAGAAAACTGTAAGTCGTAATCCACAAATTTTTCTAGTCCGAATTCTTTTGGCAAATAATCAGGAAAAGCAATTACGTTCTCATGAATCGGATTAGGAGTTCGAAGATAGCAGAACTTTACCTTTTCGCCATTTTGAATCTTGGCATATTTCTTATGTAAGTTATATTTATCGATAAGACCATTATACAACAAACTGCCACGGATGTGAATAGGCGTTCCCTTTTTATATGCGATTCTTTCACCTTTTTTTGTTGCCCACTTAGTTACTTCACGTGCACCCCGAGGGAAAGATATTTTCTCTGGCGGTAAAGATCTAAACTCATTATAGAAGTCGGTAATAAATTGCTGAGTGTCTTTTTCATTACCACTAATGATAATTTTAAATGCCTTTTTAAACTTATCGCGTACAACCTCAGGAGTTGAAGATTTAATAGCTTCAATGCCCATAATCTTAAGTTTAGGTTCAGCATACTGAACACCTTCAGAATTGTGGACGTTTAGTATATAACGCTTCTTTGCAGTCCATATACCACGATCAGCAATAACCTCTCTGCCCATTTCCATACGTGGTTTATAGGCATTCATCTGATTGAATAGCTTATCGTAAGACTTACTTAACACTGACTCAAAGTGCTCTGAACAAATTTTGTCAAGAAACTTAACCGGATCTTTAGGCTTAAATTGTTCTACCAAAGCGCCCATGTTAATATAGAGAGAATCAGTATCAATCGCAATAACGTAGTCCACGTCTCTAGTTTTGAGAACATTGTTCATCTCCTTGTTAATGGCTCTTTCGGCCCATATAACTGATAACTGGCCTGATAGGGTAATACCTTCGGCCATCCGCATATCAAAGTATCTAAAGTATTTATTACCGAGCGCGCCATAGAGAGAATTTAGTAGAATCTTAATAGCCATTTGGCGATTGTTATATCGATTGATTTCTCGCTCTAGCTCAACAGTTTTGTTTTTCTGATACTCTTGCTCAATACTAAGCATTTCTTTTTTAATTTGCGTACGTTCAGCATAATATGCTTCAATAATCTTAGGAAGAATGCCTTGAAATTCTTTATGATAGGTTGAGCCGTTGGCTGCCACCGAATGTTGGGATGAAACCTTATTGTTTAGCTCAAGATAATAATCAACACCAGACCGCTCTGTTTGACCTATAAGAGTCTCTGGTGACATATTATATTGTACAATCAGGTTTGGATACAGAGAATTAAGATCAAAGGATACAACCCAGTCATGTAGACCAACTTGAGGTTCTTTCACATAGCCGCCAGGATATGGGTTTTTAATCTTTTCATTGTTGGGCGGTATGGCAATCTTTTTCTTGTTAAGCTCGCGATAGATAATAGAATCCCATATGGCAGTAGTGCCAAAGGTATCGGCGAGATTAACACCACCACGATAAGCCATAGTCTGTGCCAGCTGAATAAGACCCATCTTCTCTTCGATGCGATTAACCAGCTGAACGTCTTTGATGTTATAGTCTATAAACTTTTGATGATCTTCTTTATACAAGGTATATAGATTGCCATGTTCTTCGTAAGATAACTTATTTTCACCGAGAACAACGTGAGCAATGTGATCAAGCTTGTATGATTCTTGTGCGCCATATGAATAACCAAATTTCTTAAATAGTTCGAGATAGTCGGCTTGTTGTATGCCAACAATCTCATAGCCATATTGCATACGGCCTGTGATTTCTGTATTACGTTCATTCACCATATTCCATGGCGATAATCTTTTTACGGCTTCAATAGTTCCAATACGTGCGATACGATTAATAAGGTAAGGAATATCGAAAAAGCGACTGTTCCAACCAGTGACGATGTCCGGCCTGTTAGCGCACCAAAACTTATGGAAGCTAGCCAATAAAGCCTCTTCAGTATCGAATTTGCGATATTGAATAAGATCACCATGCATTTCAATACTACATTTTTCATAATCATAATCTCCTAAACCCCAAACGTGATAGATTGATGACTGACTAGATTTTAGAGCGATAGAAATAATTGGTTGAATTGCTTCTTCTGGTTTTGGAAAGCCATCATCGGACATAACCTCAATATCAAAATTGACGATATTAACTTGGTTAGGCCGAAACTTAATTTCATCAGGATACATATCTGTGATGCATTGCTGAATATAATTAGTGTTGCCATAGATTTTCATTCCATCAACATCTTTGTATTGATCGATAAAATTCTTGGCATCTCTCATTGTAGGAAAACCTAAGGGCTCTACCGGAGCCCCATCAAGAGAAACCCATTCCGTATTTTTATTTTTACTTGGAATGAAAAGGGTGGGCGCAAACTTTATTTTCTTTTCGACACGTACGCCATTGTCGTTATAGCCACAATATAGGACTGAGACCCATAGCGATTGACTGATGTATAAAATGACAAATTAAACCTCCAACGAATAAGTATATTCTATCATACTTTGCAAGGAATGTAAACAAAAAAAGGCGCCGAAGCGCCAATTTGTTTTTTTATTCGCGTAATCGTAAGATTATTTCTTTTCGGAAACAAACTCATATAGCTTTTCAGCTTGTGCTTTGATTTCTTCCGGAGTAATTGCTTTGGGAATATATTTTTCATATGCTTCCCTCATCTGATCAGCATTTTCCTTATGCATGTCCATCATCTGGTGTGCTAGGTTAATCTGATTTTCATATGCTTTGTCAAGCATATCTTTTGCCATGTTCAATACGTCATAGCGGATTTGGAATGGATTTGACATGTGTGTGTCTCCTGTGTGTGTTTGTGTTTAACTAAAATGTCTTTCTAACATTTCAATTCTGTCTGTAGCCATAGCCATCTTGTCTAGTTCTTCTTGAATTGCTTCGACAATATCGCTATGTTCACCAATGCCTACACTATGATTCATGTAGACCATAATATTTGTTTTTGCACGTTCTAGTTCACCTTCGGCGTGCATACGTGCTGCTTTTACAAGTTGTTCTTTCATAATATCTCCTAGGGTTAAAGAGGGCCATTACAGCCCTCTATAAGTTAGTTACGCAATTTGGCAATTTCCATCATACAGGCTTTGCTCTCCTCGTGGTATCCCAATCTGGCTAGCTCTGCCGCCGCCTTGGAATATCCCACCACTTGGATCGTACGATCTAGTGAAGACCACAAGCCCGATAAGGGCGAGAATATAGTAGACATTACTGCTGTTGTCATTAAACCCATCCTTGCAAATTTTGATTTACTTTGACGAGTTCAATGGACGATTTATACCTAGCGATCTCATAGATCTCGCCGCGGCTAATGCCAATGTCTGCCAAGTCATAATCAGATAGATTGCTTAGAGCTTTTTCAGTTTCACGAATTGCTTTACGTTCAATTCGATTATTGTAAATGCTTTTTAGCGCTTCAATAATTAGTTCAACTGCCCTCGTTGAGTAGCTGTGTGCTGTTAGTATTGCTTGTGTCATGTTCGACCTCGTTAAATTTTCCAATATTAATTTTACGAGGACGCATTTCTTCTGGAATAACATATTGCAATTCGATTGCCAAGATGCCATCCTGAATATCTGCTCCGTTTACGTTTACGTGTTCAGACAGCCTAAAAGTTCTTTTAAATTTCTTCGTAGATATACCACGATGAATAAAGTTTCTACCTTTAGAAACGTGTTCCCCTGTAACAGTCAAAGTTCTGTCTTTAACTTCTACAGAGATCTCATCTCTTGTAAACCCAGCAATAGCTAATTCAATCAGATAATCTGTTTCATTAGCTTTAATAATGTTGTGGGGTGGATAATGATCATTCGAATGTTTAGCTGTAAATTCTAGCTCATTGAATAAATGATCGAAGCCCACGAAAGATGAACGTGGGAAAAGTTGGTGTGCGCCTGTCATTGTTATCTCCTTAGATCAAGCAAGATTATTTGGGTCAGAATATTCTGCACCCGTATTATTTATATAGTGGTTGCTATGCCAAATGTACATAGCCGCTATTCATTTTTTTTAAAAAACGCGTATTTTCTTATATCGCGATAGTCTGCACTGCCTTTACTTTCTGGGTTTAGATCTTTTTTCTTTTTAAATATTTCAGAACCGATTGCAGCGGTTTCAGGTGTCATATAATAATGATAGCCGATCTCTGTAATATCTTCTTCATTATAATTTTTATTTTCATATATAGATCTTCCATCATGCCTCATGCGTACGAGTCTATCTCTTTCTTCTCTATTATCAAGAAGAATCATACCACCTCTACCAATGTTTATATGTTTTTTAAAATGAAAAGATAAACACATTTTAGTTTTTGGTATGTAACCGTTTTTTTCCCAATAAAGCGCGGCATCAATTATGTCATCCGCTACATAGTAATAATCTATCCAATTTTTGTCAACAAGCCTATATGGCATTTTTATTTTTTCAAGCATGAAAGGTAAAGAAACATAAGTTTTTGCTGGTATATTCAGGTGTACATAAAATTTAAGCTGAAGGCACATTTCAATAGCATGCGTACAGCAATCAGTTGCAACGGCATATGGCGCGCCAAAAAATTCAGCTACTTCATTTTCAAAATTTTGTAATGCTAGAAAAGACATTCATTATCTCTTTTTTATAATCTTTATTATAAAATACTTTTTTATTATGTTCTGCAATATGACTTTCGCTATCAATCATTTCCTTTAATTGCTCTAAAGAAAAGTTGTTTAATCTTTTAAATTCATGATATACAGCTTTGTACCTTGTATAATCATCTTCTATAGAATCAAACCCATAATCTATAAAGCTATAAAACTTGTATCCTAAAGATTTCAGATACTGCATATGGTGTGGAAAAGATATCCATATAAATGGAATTCCTGCCATTATCGGCTTCCATGTTTTTTCTGTTAAAGATCCATGCGCCCAGGCATATGGTCTAGTTTCGAATACGACATTGATTAATGCACTATAAAATATATCAGGAACTCTCCACTCAATAGCTGACTTATATAGGTTAGATATATTCACATCATCTTCTAGAAAGGTATCTTCTTCAAGATACAATTTATTCTTTTCGTATATTTCTTTAAGTTGCTTTGGAAATTTTCTCCGAATATATTCAGAGTCAATACCTTTGCCGTTAATTTTAGTAAATAATATTTCTGGGTCGTTATGCAAATTGTCGCGGAGAAGTCTTAAAACAAAATCTACTCTGGTTGTTTCTCCTAGTCGTCCTGTTATAATAGAAAACTTTTTAGTTTTTTCTATTGGTTTATCGTATTCAATATTAATATTATCGTGCGAAAATACGTCACCTATATTATACGCATGGTCAAAAAAACTTATTCCGAGGTCTGTGCCTTTTGCAGAATATTTTTTATTAAACATATAATACACATTATCTAATTTTTGAAGGTTCTGCGGATCATATGGTTTATGTTTTCGTGCATTTCGAATATGTTCTCTAGCGAACGAAACTACAATTCTTATACTGTTTTTACAGCAAAAATCTTTTATTTCTTCATTAAGCCCTATTTTTTCTCCAGGCTTAAATTCTTTGATATTCAAATAATTTAATATTAAAAAATTATTAAGTCTGTTATTAACAACTGTTTTATTCGGATATAAGAATTCAACCTCATTATTTAATAACTTAATAATATCTCTATTCCAGATTTCACCTCTTTTAAAATCAAAGGGATCTTTATAAAATTTAATGTCCCAAATATAAAATTTATTCGCCGACATCTGAAGGTATTCCGTTAGCTAAACCGTAAAGACTTCTATGATAACCCTCAGGAGGTTGTAGTTTTGAAGCATAGTAAAAAAATCTAACACTTCTTCGTATACCACTTACTGGCATTACCATATGTCGGATAGTTTCGCTGTGCTCAAATAATAATGCGCGATTTCTTTTAGTTTCTATAGCTTCTCTATCTTCTAGTTTGAACTCTCCACCTAAGTGATCATCTGTGAGATATATTATTAAAGATGCTACTCTATATAATTTAATTGAATCGTTCCAATTAAAGTCTATGTGCGGTTTAAGATCCCCGCCATTTCTTATTTCGCTATAGCCAGCACCAATAAGATGAGGATCTGGAACTATACCTGGTATTCCAATTTCACCTTCTAAAAATTTTAACCAAGACGGACTTGAATACTTTAAATATAGTTGCCTAAGTACTGGTAGCTTTTCAAGCTCAGCACTTTCATACATGTCGGACCCAGAACGAGTAAAGTGTTTAGGCCATACTATATCTTCAAGTTCTTTATCAATTTTAGATATAGTATGGTCCGATAAAAAATTATCGATAATCTTAATATACAATGTTTATTTCCGATTATTTTTTTTACGCCTAGTCCCATAACCTAAGCGTTGCATAACTTTTGTTCTTTCGTAATGGGTCATTTTTGACCATTTTGTAATTTCTTCAATAGTACGACCGCAACCCTTGCAAACTTTATCAACCTTATCAAGTTGACATATTTGTTTGCACGGGCTTATGTATAAATCATTCATTTATTGCCAATATTATATTTAGGACAAAGCTCCCATTGATCTTTCTCTTTAAATGGAATAATCTTTATCTGTCTTAACGGGGCTAGTAGTTTAGCTTCTTCAGTATTCTGAATTTCAACTAATCCCCAATCAGACATTAGCGTCGTAATAGTGTTTCTACGAGCTACGTCGTTTTCTTCGAGATTAGCTTTCTTACCATCAAGTAAAAACAATTCTTTAAAATGTACAATAAAATACCTGCCTTGCTTATGCAATATATGACAGGATTGAAATAGTTTTTTGTCTTTTCGGGATGCGACACCTATGCGTGTCAACGTTTCGCGAACCTTTAGAAAATCATCAGGTTCGCTTAGAGTTATTTCCAGCATAGACGCTGGAGACCACTCAACTAGTGCTTGTTCTTCCACCTTTATTCACCTTCTTCTTTAACCCATTTATTTGTTCGGGTGACAGAAGCGGTAATATTTGACGAGCTTTCTCATTACTATAGCCATAATATTTTTTAACCACTTCGACGTCACTCTCAATCTGAGGCTTTATCCATTTAGAAAAGCGTTTGCGCTTTCTAACCATATTTATAAGAAAGTCGAATTGTAGTTTATTATCGATGTGGTGGTAGCGATTCATCTCATTAGCTAGTACAACAGTGTCATTAAAGTAAGAAAGTGAGCGATTTATCATAAAGCTGTTATAGGCTTTTTCTGTTATATCATCTGTTATAACATCTTTTTTAGTTGTATTAATAGAATTTAAATAATCAAACGGGTTCATAACTGTCCTTCAACTCCACTGTCTATTCCAGGCCATTCGTCTACAACGTCTACAAACAATCTTTTGATTCCTTCTAAAAGTTCGAATGTTTCTTCAGGACCAGATACATGGAAGCATCGATGAGGAAAAGATTGTATTTGTTTAGCAAATGGAAAATCATTGCCACCTTCTTGAGTATCATCACCAAAGAAGATAATACTATTATACACTTCTTGCAGGGGTTTGTACACCTGTCCTTTATCTCTTCCTTCTTCACATACGTCAATGCCAGTCTCACCAGCTATTTGAGCAGAGTATGAGCGAAATACTTCGTTAAAGTCTCTTGCTAATTGTTCTCTTTCGTTAGTTTTCTCATCATATTTAATATATTGCTGCCGCTGTTTCTTAGTACATCCTCGGCCAATGATTGAGAAGTTCATCATACCCGGCCGTAAGTCTATATGCTTTTTACCGGTACGAACTGGAAATGGACTTTCAGCTAGTCGTTGCTTACACCACTTTAACATCGCCGAATTTGACATTGTAAATTCAGGTACAGATTGAACTAACTCATCATTTACCCATAACTCATTGCCGGCACACTGATAGCTACCCTTTACAACTTTAGTTAGATCTCCTAACTGTTCTTTAGTTTTAGCAAAGTCTGATCCAGTAAGAAAGTAAATGTCAACCTTTTTAGAAAGTTCTAATAGTACTTCCGCATAAGCAGGATCTATCTTATCTCTACTAGGAGTAATAGTTCCATCGACATCAAACACGAGACAGTTATTTTTCTTAGTTGCTGCTACCGCGTCTTTTATCCGTTGACCTAAATTCTCACCTGTTAGCTTTTTAGTATCAATGTCCTTATTGATCCATATATCGTGTCCAGGCACTCTCCAATATAACATAGGAACAGTTTTATGTCCTTTCTTTTTTAGAAAGGCTTTAGCTTCTGGATCTTTAGTGATATCAACAAACTTACAATCTTCAGCGCCATCCATCTTACTGAGCATGCGCTTTAAAATCTCACAAAAGTGACATCTAGGTTGAGTATATAGTATTAACATTAATTGAACTCTACATTTGCCATAATCTCTGTCATACATGCTACAACGTTTAATTCATGATCTGCAACAAAAGCATGCTTGTATTGATAATCAGCTAAAATCAAAACTAATTGAGGTATTGATCTATTGGCTACGGTTTCAGTCATACTGTCGTATAGACCGCGGAATATTGTTGAAGCATCTACGTCCATATTATTAGCGACCCAGTGCCTCATCTTCTTGAAGTCTTTTTCTTTTAGATGCTTGGTGAGAGCACCAACGGAAGTAAGGCCATTACTATTACCATTACCATTAATGCCGCTATCGCTAAACCCACCTCTTTGTCCTTCATTTAACACCCTCCTCCAGTCTGGCGCGTATTTCATGACAAGATTTGCCGCAGCGTTTTTTTCAAACGGTACGTTTTCCTGACCTAGTATATATATAAATCGTTTAAAGAATTGAGCTGCTAATTCAGCCATTCCTTTCTTAGTAGTGTTAAATTCATAAACACCACAACGAGAATGAAGTGGTTCGATAATACGATTTTTAAAATTACAAGTAAGGATAAACCGGCAGTTATTGCTAAACTCTTCAATAAAGCCACGCAATGCCGGTTGTGTTGATTGTGGATTTAGATAGTCTGCCTCATCAAGTATTACAACTTTAAAGCCACCTTGTAAAGAAACGCTTGAGGCAAATTGTTTTATTTTACCACGAAGTGTATCAATGTTGCCATCTTCTGACCCGTTGATTACAATATAATCTAGGCCTAGTTCGTTACATAAAGCTTTTGCAACAGTTGTTTTACCAAGACCAGCAGTACCGGTGAAAAGCATGTTAGGCAATTCACCGGTATCCGCCATTTTCTGAAACGTCTCTTTTAGCTGCGGAGGCAAAATAGTTTCAGAAATAGTTTTAGGTCGATATTTCTCGACCCATAAAAAATCATTTGACATAGTCTTTCCTTCATAATATAATATAGTAACACAGTTCAATAGGAAAGTACACAGTTATTTAGCGGTAGCTTGCTCCTGCTGATAGTTTTCCGCCAATTGAATGACCTGAACGCATTGATCGCGTAGCTGCCCAATAGTAGAAAGTTCTTCTCCTTTAAAGGCACCTCGCTGACACATAGTATCAATAACAGCAATCATACTACGTGAAGCGCGATTACTTGTTTCATAAATAGGAGCGTGAGGATCTGCTACTTGCTCTTCTTCTTTTTTATTTGACATATTATACTCCGAAGGTTGATGTCTTTTCTAGGGCAATCCAATATTCGATGCCGGTTTCTTTGTTAACAAAATGTGAAATGAGTTTTGAAGATAGCCCAACTTGATAATCGCCAGGAATCATTTTTAGATTCTTAATATCAAATATAAAGTTAAAGTTCTCTTCTGTAAATTCTCCGCTGATATCAATAGAGAATGCATTTGACGTTGTGTTCTTACTATCTATAACAGATAATGTGAGCACTCCGTCTTTTCCAGTAATGGAAAATTCAGTATGGCCTAGAGTACTAGATGCTTTTTTAATTTTGTTTAGAGTATCATTATCTAATACAAAGTTTACATCAGTTGGTGGAGTAGCCACGTCCCGTGTGGGAGTAGTCAACATCTCTGGATCAGAGAAGAAATACTTAACACGAGATCGGTTACTACTATCAGTGATAGTCACATAACTTTCTTCAAACGTTAAACGTGGCTCTCCAACCAAGCCAATAACACCTAAAAATTCATTAAGATCATAGATGCCAAATTCTTGTGGAAACTCTTCTTCAAGAGTGGCTGAGGACAACACATTACGTGCCTCAGTCATTGTTTTAATCTTATTGCCTTTTTGTACTACAATATTAGGATTAATTGCAGCGTAGTTTTTCAAGACAGAAAGAGTTGATTCTTTCAGTTCCATAATATACCTCGTTTGTTAATGTTACTATTATACTACATTTTCCAGTGTTTGTAAATCTTTTATTTTGCTAAAATTCTTTTCTTTTACAAATTCTATCTTATCTTTAAATTTACCGTCAAGAATATCACCCTTGTGCGATATAATAAACGTATTCGAATTCTCATCAAGAGAATGTAGAATCTTCATTAGGTTCTCAACGCCATCATGATCTAAGCTTGAATCAAATGTTTCATCAAGTAAAAGAAGATTTGTCGATATTGAGTTTTTCATTTTAGCAATCATTCTCCAAGTAAAGAGAAGCGCTAAATCGATACGCTGTTTCTCACCTTCTGAAAAAGAGTCATATGAAAACTGATCTCTATGGCGTGAGCGAATAGTTTCAGTAAAGCTTTCATCTAAGTCAAAGTGAACGTAAAAATCTAATATTTGGAGATATTTGTTTACTAGTTTATTAATGACAGGAATGTATTGCTTAATAATCTTTGTCTTGATACCGGTGTCTTTAAGCATCTCTGACATAACATTATTATATGCATATTCATCATTTAACTGAAACTTAGACATATTAAAATCATTAGCAGCATTTTGCAAAGCTTCTAATTCGTCTTTAGCTGCTTCAATATCACCAGTTTGATTTAATTCTGTCTCCAAATTCCGTATTTCGTTTTGGATCCTGGTGATTGCCTGATTGTTAGAATGAATGTCTGACTGCTTCGATCGCACTCCAGTGAGTTCATCTGTGATCCGGTCAATATTTGTTTGAATATCAGTCGACTTTTCAAAGGCATGGTCCATAGCTTCTTTAAGCTCTTTCGCTTTAGCTTTGGAATCAGCCAGCTTCGATGATCTGAGTTCATTACTAATATCTTGGCTGCACGTTGGACACGTCTCGTTATCTTCATAGAATTTCGAGTCTTTGACGACTTGGGACATTTGCTGCCTGAACTGCCCTTGGTATTGGACAATCGATTGACGCTTGTCATGTACCTTGTTGAGTTCTTCTTCAAGCGGTTTTTGTCTGTCTTCAACTTCTTGCGATAGAGCTGCGTTTTCATCTTGTAAATCTTTAACCTCGACATTTAATTCTTTAATACGAGAATCTTTTTTTTCCTTTTCAGAATTATTTAAAGCTTTAATATCTGAGATATATTTTTTCTGCGTAGCAATTTTATTTGTTTCAACGTCAATTTTAAAAGCTAAATCTTTCATTTTATCTTTTAACGTAGTAGTCTTTTCTTTTAGGAGGCTATTCATTTTTGAGAACACGTTAATGTCCAGAAGATCTTCGATAACATCTCTCCGGTGCTGCGCAGGGAGCTGCATGAAAGGAACAAACGATGACGAGCCCAGAACAACTATCTGGTGAAAGCTTTTATGATTAAGTTTCAGGATGTTTTGCTCGAGGATCTTCTGGTACTCTTTGGAATGCGATGATTGATTAATCATATCACCGTTCTTCCAAATCTCAAATACGTTAGGCTTAATGCCACGTATAATTTTGTATTGTGCTTTACCTATTACAAACTTTACTTCAACAACACAATTCTTATTATTAATTGTGTTGACTAGCTGTGGTTTATTAATGTTGCGATGTGGCTTACCAAATAGACCAAATGCAATAGCATCTAGCATGGTAGATTTACCAGCACCGTTCTGGCCTACAATTAATGTAGACTTAGATTTATCTAGTTTAATATCAGTCCAAGTATTTCCGGTTGATAGGAAATTCTTAAACTTTAACGATGTAAATACGATCATACTGTTTCGATAGCCTGTGCTTCAGTCATAAGATTACGCATAGAAAGTTTTAGTCGGTCTTTGTCTAATTCTGTTTCTACTGCTTCAATATACGTATCTAACAATTCAGTAGTTTCTTCAATAGAAACAGATTCATCCTCTACGCTAGATCCTAAAAACTCATCGAAGTTTTCAGCAATCTTAAGATCATGAATCTTTCTATTCTGTATTCTATCAACAAATCGATCAAATGTAAACAAATCTTTTTTATTGACGACTACAATTTTTACAAACTTACCATCTAAATCAGTTACGTTGTACTTATTATAATCTGTTTCTTCGTCATTGTACACTATTTTTTGAAATAAAGTATGATTATTTTGTACGGCTTCTAGCTCACGTGTTTCTGTATCAAGGATATGAAAATGTTTAGGATCTCCAGCATCTGACCAGCTAAATTCCATTTGTGTGCCAAGATATGTTACATTGTCTTTCTGAGATTTTGTATGAAAATGGCCAGATAATACTCGTTCAAATCGTGATAATTCTTTGTGATCTAATCCATGAGGTGCGACAACACCACGCATAACATTAAAACCAGCAAACTCAAAATGACCACCGATCCAATCGCATTTAGCAGTCTTTAAAAACTCCATGGTTTTATCTTGATTCTCTGGACATATCCAAGGAACCATACCCATCTTTAAAGAACCATAGTCCATAACCGTAGGTTCACGTATGATGTGAACCTCATTCATATAGTGACCTAATAGTTCTTTAAGTGAGTTTAGATCGTTTGTATTTTTGTAGTAAGTGTCATGATTACCACAAATGATATCCATGCTTATCCGTTCCGCCCGTAGCCGTTCAAGAAAGACATGACGGTTGCGGTTAAGAGCCCGGAAGTTAATAAATTTCCGGTGATCAAAGTAGTCACCAAGGTGAATAATGTGGCGAATACCCCGTTCCAAAAGAGTAGGAAAAAATACATCATTATAAAATTTCTCTGCGTTATCGAGAAATATGTCAGAGCTATTGCGAATACCACAATGAGTGTCATTAATAATTGCTACCTTCATTTAAAAAAGCCAGTCAGATCGGAATCTACCTTTTGTATAGGTCTACGGCGCTTCTTTTCTTTCTTGGCAAATACTTTAACTTCTGTATCGTATTCTTTTACCTTTTCAATTCTACCTTTTAGCATATCCATAAAGTTAGCTGACACCGCGTTATCAGTTTCATCTAATAAGAAAGCCTCTACTCCTGATTGAGACATATATTTAAATTTAATATCTTGTTGCTTTTTTTCTTTAGCGATACGACGTAAGAAAGCATACCAAGAAATCTGAGTAAAATATGCAAACGCATTAGGTTTGCCAGATCGAGTTGCTGCTTCTAGATTATAATTTTCTACGGCTTTAAGACAATTTTCGACTGCGTCCATAACCATTTCTTCACGATACGTATATCGGATAAAGTTTGATTTATGGGAAAGTCCTTCTGCAATCTTTAGAAAACAAGATGCAATATAGTCAGGCACAATAGGAAGCTGTTCTTCCTTTTCTTTTGCTTCACGTACAATTGTGACATAGTCTACAACCGCTTGTGAAAATTGTGCATTGTTTACGTAGTGTGGTCTATCTTTAGGTTTCATAATATATCCTCAATATAATATATTCTATCACATTTGGGTACGGATGTACACTAAAAAAATAATTAATTTTATCTAAATTAACTGTGTACAAACCATATAAACTGGTGTATAATTAAAGAGTAAGCACTGAGGGAGGACAGTATACTAATTAGTGCATCTTGCTTTTATCAAAATTTAATTTAATAATATTACTTACAGCATCAGAATCTAACTTAGAGGTTTGATCTTTTACATAAGCGGTATACTTTTCTTTCATATCATCTATGTTTTCTTTTTGGTCCCCGTCATCATCGTCAAGTGCTACTTCAATTGCTTTAAAATATTCAAGTATCAACTCTTGATCAGGATTGGCCTCGGCTACAATATGCTCGCAGTTTATAATCTGAAATGCCTCAGGTGTCATTTGATACAACATAAACGGGCGAAACGCATAATATCGGGTGCCGTTAGCCATATTATCCATTTGTACCATTTTCATAGTTTTGCGTATAACAATGGCATCATCTTCTTCATGGTACTCTACCACTTCGCACATGATCTCATCGTCGTTAGCTAATTTAAACTGTCTAATTTCCAATTGGTACCTCTATAAGCTTATAGTTAAACTTTTCTCTATTATATATCTTCACTCTTTCTTCACCATGATTCAAGGCATAATTTTTACGGCCTTTATAATGAAGATCATCTGTTAGGTCATATAGGGTCGTCGTTGATCCATCGTCCGACTGTCGCAATCCCCTTCCAATAGATTGTAAAACTTTAATCTGTGATTTAGAAGGAGAAGCAAAAACGATGTTATGCAAATTACGTATGTTAATGCCGGTACTAAAAGTTCCGAGACTAGCAACAATGATAGCGTTCTTTTGTTTCTCTGTTATCTGTCTTATGGCTTCACGATCTGAAGTTTCAACTTCTCCAGAAACATAAAATATTCTTCTTCCTTCTTCAGCTTTGTCGTTTATCATATCAAAGAGAGGCTTGCCGTGTTTATCGACAAAATTAAATAAGACGAGAGTATTCCCCTTAGCGCCCAAAGCCAAATTCCGAATAAAAGTATTACGAGTATTATTTCTAACGATCCAATCAATCTCATCTTGATACGTCATTTTCCCGAGAGACTTTCGAATCTCTTCTTTATATTTTAATATAATGATATTTATATCAAGCTTAGCTAGCGTATTATTATCCTGCAGAGCCTTGGTAGTTGTCACTCTGTGTATTTTTCCAAACAGTCCCTGTAGAACAAGATGATGGACTTGTGCGTTGTCTAGAGTACCAGTAGTACCAATTCTATATTTTGCCTCGGTACATTTGTTCATTATATCTGTAAGAGACTTTGATTTAAATCCATGGCATTCGTCTCCAATAACCATGCCGAACTGATCAAACCATTCCTTAGGCAGCTTATAAATTGATTGCCATGTGGATATTACTACTGAAGATTGTATGTTATCTTTATCTCTGCCAGAATATATCTTATGTATGCCTCTTTCACCCATACCATAATCAATAAAGTCTTTTTGCATTTGCTCAACAAGAGATGTTGTAGGCACAACCACCAAAACTCTTCCAGCTGTCGGATACCTAAATCCATCTGCAATATATTTGAGCCATAGCTGAGCAAGACAATAAATGATTAACGATTTACCAGAACCTGTTGGAGATAAAAGAACACAACGATTAATGTTTAACGCTTTCATTATAGCATCAAACTGATAATCTCGCACATCAATTGGTTTACCATTACTGGTGAGATTTAAATCTTTTATGTAATCATAAATTTCCTTAGGATCTTGCTCATTCTTATCCTGAGGAGCACCGTATTTAGTAGATTCGGTTTCTAAAGTATAGCTTCTTTGTTTACAAAATTCATCTACAAAAGGATATAACCCTGCCGGAAGTTCTCTACTTACATTATTAAATAGTCTAATTTTACCGTCCCAGATTTTACGTTTGTACAGCTTCATGTACTTGTAACCTGGAACAAAGAAAGAAAAATACTCGCTTAATTCCTGAGCTATTCCAGCATCGCAGTCTATAAGTGCAATGCTTTCATTTTTCTTCCATATTTTAATGTTAGCCACTTACAAAATTCTCATCTGGTCTGTACCATATTTTTTGGTGATATAGTTTTGCTAATATCTCAGTTGCTTTAGCATCATCTCTTTGATATTTTATTAATGCGTTTTCAATTATTTCAATATCTTTAGGGTTTAGTTTAAACTCTCTATTATATTTAGCCACCACTCTCGAAGATCCTCCATTTGATCATATTACCAATAGTCTGATGTCTCCAATTTACGTTGTTCATAATCTCATTTAAAGTATCTATTATAGTTTTTAAATACTCTATTTTCTCAACAGACTGCTGAATTTCTGGATCGGAATCGTAGTAGTAATCCATTTCACCTTTAAGAATTTTAAGTCCATCAAAAGGGTCCGGCTTCCACCCTTTTTCAATTATTTGATCCTGATCCATTTTTCCATTATAATAAAGCCATTTGTCTTTAAGTAATATCTTCTGTTGTTGTTCAGCTTTCTTTAGCCTCAATTTCATAGTAGAAAGAAGCTCTAAATATTTTGCGTGTAGCATCGGGGTTTGTCTAGATGATTCGTCTAAACTCGTTTGTGCAATAGCACAGTCGCTCGACCACATGTCGAGAATCATTTTTAAGTCCATAATAAATCCTAAGGTTATTCAATTTCAAAGTATGTAAATCTAAACGAAATAGGGAACGTGATATATTGTACATCACCAGTAGAAGCTTCAAAGTTTATGTCTCCTAACAATGTTGGAAACGCACTTCTATATATAATTTTCTTCGCAACGTTGTTATGGCTAGTTAATATAGAAAGAGTTATGTCAGCTTCTGAAGGGCCTCTTGCACCGTTTGAAGCTTCCGATGCGTTAACATTAGGAGCCTCGACAAACGATTTTAACCAATTATACATTTCAGTGTAAGCCGAAAGGCTTTCATCCATAATGATCATGCATGTTAATTCGCCAAAATTTAGTTTGTCCCCTGTGAATGGAACTCCACCAATTCTCTTGTATGGCATTTCTATTGGGGTTACAGACATATCCGGGTGCATAACTGACTGCGCAAAATATTCTATGTTAGGAAAGTACTTACGATTAATACCTATCTTAAATCCAGTAGGTTGAAGATAGTTTGCATTCGATGTAATAGTAGATTCTAGAATTCCGGTCGATACGGATGTTGTTCCAATAGCCATAACACTTCCTTTATATGTCAGTATTTATAATAAAAAAAGGGCCGCCGAAGCGACCCTAGTGTTAGATTTTTTCCTATTTGGCTTAAGCCATAATGTTGTCGACTCGGAAAATTCTGTAGTACTGGTTTGATTTCGCAGCAGCAAGACCACTTGCAGGTGTTGCACCGACGAATGGGTTTGACGCCATACCGTAGCGAGTTTTGAAACCAATTTTTGGCTGGAAGTTATCTTCACCAACCGCACGAACCATTGTGAGTGGTACGTATGGACAATAGAAGAGACCAGCGTCATATGGGTTTGTACCCTTATAACCAACAGTCACATAGTCAACAGTTGCATATGGGTCAATATAGACTTTTGTGCGACCGTTAAGAACACCAGCAAATGTGTTGCCTGTGTCATCTACGTTCAAGTTAGTGGAGAGAGCTGGAGTGTAATCCAACATGCCTGAAGCAGCCAAAGCAGAAGCTACGTCTGAAGAACAGATAATAAAGTTACCTTTTCCTCTACGTGTTTCTTTTGCAATTACGTTTGCTTCACGTTCGATTTGAACGATCAGGCCTTTGAATTTCTCAACAGACCAACGGCCATCTGCATCAGATGACATGTTAAAGATACCGTTAACAGCTGTGGAAGCTTGAAGGGCACCAGTTTTGGCTTGTGAGTTGATTGTACGAATTACTTCGCGGTTGATTTCAGCCAAGATTTCAGTTGAAAGAATGTTGGCCAACTCTGTTTCAGCGTCAAGACCGTGAATTGCTTTCAAGTCTTGTGCTAGTTCCAGAGTATATTCTGCTTTGAGTGCACGTGATTTCGCTGTCACAGTTGCTTTCTCAATGGTGAAACCCATTTGTTCGAAAGCATTGTTAGCAGCATCGCCAAGAGCTTCAGCAGAGTCTGTAGTCATACCAATGTTGGCAAGGTTGGTCAAACGATCGGAATCGATCGTAAGAGCAGCAGCACCGCCACCAGTATTTGTTACGTTAAGGCCTGAACCGTCTGCACCAGCAGCCGCAGCAGTTTTTGTACCTGCGTGACGTGCGTTAGCTTCGTTGAACAGAGCTTCTGTATTACTAGTTGTACCAGCGTCATAACGTGATTTCATCGCAAAGATGAGACCAGTTGGGCCGGACATAGGCTGAACGCCAGCAACGTCATATGCCATAAGGTTTGGCATGGAACGACGTACCAATGAGATCAATACTGGATCCCATGTTCCGATTGAACCAGTGTTAGCACCGGCTGGAGCAGCTTCTGTGATGAAGCCTTGGTTTTGAGCACGCTCTTCGCGAAGGGCGATTTCTTGGTTTTCTAGGATAGCAGCTGTAACTGATCTCCTATGAGCATCTTGAATAGTACCCGCTGATTCTTCATTAAGTACCGGTGCCCACTTTTCGACTAGTTTGTCATAAGATTGCATTTGTTTGGACTCCCAAATTTATTTCTGCGACGCTTTGCGGATCGCGGTTAGGTATTGTGCCATTGTATCAGATGATTCAACGATGTTGCCATCATCATCTTCAATTGCGTCTTCAATTACAGACTCAACAGCTTCTTTTTTGAAGTATGATTCTTTTACAGTTTTCACCTTCTCAGCGAAAGTATCTTCATCTTCGAAATCAATATCTTCGACAAGTTTCGCAAGTTTTTCAACTTGTGTTTGAGCCATATCTTTTGAAGCTTCACGGATAACCGATGCACGCTTCATAACTTCTAACTCTTCAGAAACTTGAATTGCTCTTGCTGTTGAAGCATTAAGAGCTTCTTCAAGCTCAGTTACTTCTTCAGCGAGTTCGTCAACTAGGTCAATTTTGGATTCTGGAACTTCGATGTAAGACTCTGTAAAGAGATCTTTCAAAGAATTCATAAACTTCTCAGCAATTTCGGTACGTAGACCTGATTGTACTGCTAGTTTATTTTCTTCCATCCAACCTTCAACGACATAGTTAAGGTAGCTGTCAACTTTTTCTACGAGGTCAGCTTTAGTTGCTGATACTTCCTCAGAGAGTTCGTTGGCATATGATTCTTCTAAACGGTCGATTTCTTCGGCCAATTTAGATTTAATAGCTGCTTCAAAAATTACGGCTGTTTTAGCTTTAAACTCTTCGGAAAGAGTAGCTTCAGACTCGATTAATGCGTCTAGATCTTGAGAAAAGTCAGCTTCAAACTGAAGGTTAGTACCTTCAACTTCAGCTACATCCTCAGCCACAGTTTCGCCCATAAGTTTAGTATACATTCCAGCAAGCTCTTCTTTTTTCATTTTGCTTGCTTTCATGTACATTGCATTAATCATACCAGCTTTGGTTCCTGGCAGTTTTTGCATAGGATCTTTGGCTCCGCCTTTGCCACCTGGCTCTTTAGCGGTTGTCCCTTTTCCTTCAGCACCTTTTACAGAAGCAATTGATTGCGCTTCTGCGTTCTTAGGATCGTGAGCTTCTTCGATTTCATTCTCGTCGAGCTCAACATCCTGGTCTTGGATTTGATCAGTCATGTCTTGACTCCTATATTATAGTTTAGTTTTCAGTAACGAGAGGAAATTCTTAAACTCACGTGTCTGAGTCTCATAGAGATCAGCGCGTGGAGCCTTCTTAATTTCAGTCTCCATTTTTTCAATTTCTTGAGCTTCAATGATGCCATTATTCCAGATCCAGTCAACGCCTTCCATAATTCCATTAACAAAAGCTCCGGGAGCTGATGGATCTTGTACGATGTCAATCGTATTAAGCATAAAGTCATCTTTGACATACATGGCATCGCCACGTCTCTCAAGGCTACCCATACCACGAGTTGATACGCCTAGTTGCACTCCACCCTCAAGCAAACCTTGTACGATCTGTCCCATTGGTGTGTCCAAAATGCGTGCCTTACCCACCACATCCTTACCCTCAACTTTGAGGTCGGTTATGAGATGGGAAACTTTATCCAAGTTGACAGTAGGGCCGTCGGGATGATTTAACTCACCTACGGCTCGTTTAGTTGCAACTTGTTCTTTGGAGTATTTATTTACCGCAGCTTCCATAATGGCCTGTGGATATATACGTCCATTTCTATTCTTTTGTTCAGCTTGTGCGAATACGCCTTCGATAGTATAATTTTTACCACCGCCCTCCTTGGCTTCCACCAAGCATTCGATATTTTGTTCTGTGTATTCAGCAATAAGCTTCATTAATCTACTTCCCTAACGAATTGCATTAACATTTTCTGTGCGTGCTTTTTCGTGTCATAAGTGTCTAATTTCTCACCGTCTACATATGCTTCAAACTTGTCATACTTCTGTATGATTTCTAAATTAAAGCCCATATATTTTCGTTTATATACCGTACGTTCTTTTGTAACAGTTTCTCTAATCGTCTTCAGTGTCTTCATCGGAGTCGTCTGTATCATCTTCGTCGTCAACATCTACGTCATCCTCTTCAGAATCGTCATCTTCGAGATCAAATTCTAGCTGTTCTTCATCCTCTGCCTCAAGTCCATTATATACTTGTCCTGATACCTTGATGCGCTCTTGATCAAGAGCATCTGTCATTTTAGCAGCCATAATTTCTGCAAACGTTTGTCCACCGCCTGCGTAATCACCATCAGCTGCCTGTTGTATCAATTGCTCAATGTTTTCCATAATAACTCCGTTTCCTATTATTTATAATAAAATTATTCTTCATCTGGAAGATTTTGTTGATCGTCTGTAGGTTGCTCTTCATCAGATTGTTTTGCAACTTGTTTAATATCATCATCATCAAATTGTAATACGTTTTTCATTACCCACTCTTTTGAGAAGTAATCTCCAACATATTGGCTTACTTGATCTAAAGTTTGTAATCTTTCTCTTAGTAGTTCAGCATCTTTTAACTCTGTAAAGTGATTGTCTCTAGTGTAATCAATGATTAAATCGTTTTTCCACTCGTTCCAGTCTTCTTCAGTAATTAAACCTTTCATCACAAGTTGTTTCTTTAGAATCTCTAAGAATAACATTGAGAAACGACGACGAAGTCTATCGATAAATTTCTGAAACTTTAATTCGTCTCTACTTATCTCTGTAGATCGGCCTAGGCTAAATTGCTGTTCTTGTTCAAGTCTAGCTATAGGAACATTAAGCGATCTATAAAGGCGTTTCTGGAAGTAAATGATGTCATCGATCTGTCCAAGGTTTTCACCTCCTGGTAAGGTAGTAATCTCAGTGCCTCTACCGCCCTCACGTCTTGGTAACCAAAAATCCTCAAGCATCGACATATGTTTGCGATCATCTCGTATTTGTCCTGTGTCTGCATCATATACAAGCTTGTTACGGTAACGAGCCATAATGTCTTTCATATATTGTTCTGATTTACCACGTGGTAAGTTGCCCACGTCAATATAGAATATTCGCCTCTCAGGCGCCCGTGCAAGCCGGTAGATGACCAGTGAGTCTTCCATCATTCGAAGTTGATTGATTGGCTTCAGTGCTTTATGTAAATGCGATACAACCTTTTTTCTATCAGCTGACAGAAGTCCAGATGTAACATAGCTCACTGAGTCATTAGATAGTTTTACTCCTGATGTTTGACTTCCAGGTTTTTCCTGATAAATGTAGTATTCATCAACACTTTCTACTATCATAGCTCCAGTGATGGAATCTTTCTTTTTCTTTACTTGTTTAACTTTACGAACCTTTGCAGAATCGATAGGACGGATTTCCTGAATACCTGCTTTAATATTAGATTCATTTACAACAAGGTGATGATATAATCTGCCATCAATGTACCAACGCTTAAACATGTCGTGGCCGTTATTGGCAAAGTCCAACATAGAAATGACATTGTCGAACTCTTCGGTAATTCCTTTTTTAATCTGATCTGATACTTCAACCTTATCGAGCGAAATTTTAACTGCTTGTTCGTTCTCTGACGCTGAAATAGATTCGTTGATAATATCTTCGATTGCGGCATCAACTTCTGGGTGCGTTGAGACGCCACGGTATTTCATAATCATTTGATGATTGTCTTTAGAATCATCTCCATCAATATTAATATACTGACCATAATGAGAACCAGAAGCAGTAACATATCCAGCACCATCGTCATCTTGACGAGGTACAATAGACTGTAACTTCTTGTCTTCTTCTTTTTTATTTGCTCTTCGAATTTCGAAGCCAAATATTTTTAATGCATTATTGTCGGCCATAATTCATCCTAAAATAAGTGAAGAGAGGCCGGCGAACCGGCCTCTCCAAT